>Ga0208390_1000440_pt1 | contig 15045 bp, 13 predicted proteins | sample Knorr_S7_td_Surf_FD_185594 | JGI IMG/M metagenome (GOLD analysis project Ga0208390, IMG submission 185594) | Marine microbial communities from Southern Atlantic Ocean transect - Knorr_S7_td_SurfaceA_ad_6m_LV_A (SPAdes) (version 2) | ecosystem: Environmental > Aquatic > Marine > Oceanic | place...
CTCAATGAATTTGATATTACAATCATGAATGAGATGGAAGTTGATCACGGTCTTACCGTTCCTTTGTCAGTGATGTTTGGAGAAATAAAGCAGAATGATGAATGGCCTTCTCTAGTCATTCCACTTTGTGTAAACGTTGTTCAATACCCAGCTCCCACTGGTAATAGGTGCTATAATCTGGGTAAAGCTATACGAAGAGCCATTGAGAGTTATGAAGAAGATTTAAATGTTATTATTTTTGGCACAGGGGGTATGAGCCATCAGTTGCAGTATAAGAGGGCTGGGCTTATAAATTCTGATTGGGACAAGCGTTTCCTTGACCTTATGACAGAGGATCCAGTTGGAGCCAGCCAAATCACGCACCTTGAGTATCTGAGGGAAACTGGTAGTGAAGGAATCGAAATGGTGATGTGGTTAATTATGAGAGGTGCTTTGAACGAAAATGTAACCGAAGTCCATCGCCACTATCACGTTCCTGCCTCTAATACAGCTGTTGGACATATAATTTTAGAAAATAATGCATGAGGAAAAATAAATGAGAATTTGTGTTGCGGGAGCCTACGGTGCATTTGGCCTAAAGCATTTAGATGCGTTAAAAAATATTGAGGATATAGAAGTTGTCTCTATTATGGGGCCAAACAGAGATAAAATAGCGGCTTTAGCAAACGAACGGCATATAAAGCACTTCAGTAATAGTCTTGAGGAGTGTATTTCTTTACAAAATGTTGATGCTGTTATTCTGTCAACTCCTACCCAGATGCATGCTAATCAAGCGATTGAGTGCATGGATGCTGGCAAACATGTTCTTGTAGAAATTCCAATGGCTGACACCTTAGCTGATAGCAATCGTATTGTTGATAAGAAGAGGGAAACTGGCCTAATCTGCATGGCAGGTCACGTGCGGAGGTTCAATCCATCTCATCAATGGATAAACAACAAAATTAAAGCAGGGGAACTTAAAATTCAACAAATGGATGCACAAACCTACTTCTTTCGAAGAACAAATACTAATGCAAAGGGTGAACCAAGATCATGGACCGATCATCTACTTTGGCATCATGCCTGTCATACGGTTGATCTATTCCAGTACCAAACACAAAGTAAAGTGGTGCGCACCTATGGTTTGCAAGGACCTTTACACCCAGAACTCGGCATTGCTATGGATATGTCTATCGGTATGAAAACCGAAGATGAGGCAATTTGTACTCTTTCTCTTAGCTTTAACAATAATGGGCCTTTTGGTACGTTTTTCAGATATATATGTGATAATGGAACATATTTAGCGAGATATGATGATCTTTATGATGGGGACAATAAACAGATTGATTTGAGTGGGGTTGATGTTTCAAACAATGGTATAGAGTTAATTGATCGAGAATTTATTTCCGCTATCAAGGAAAACCGCCAACCAAACGCGTGTGTTACCGATGCTATTTCAGCAATGCAAACTCTTGATAAAATAGAGAGAGATTTACACAGTGACTGAAAATAAAACAGCACTGATACTTTCAGCACATGCCGCAGATTTTGTTTGGCGTTGCGGGGGTGCTATAGCATTGCATGAAAAGCTTGGATATAAAGTTACCATAGCTTGCATGTCATACGGTGAGAGAGGTGAGAGCGCTAAGCTATGGAAGCAAAGTGGAATGACCTTAGAAAAGGTAAAAAGCAACAGAAAAAGTGAAGCAGAAAAAGCAGCTAAGGCACTAAACGCCCATAATATTATTTTTTTTGATCTTGGTGATTATCCTTTGGAAATTGACAAAGAAGCAAAGTTAAAAATAGTGGATCTCATTCGAAGTATTCAGCCAAATTTCATGATGAGTCATTCTAAATATGACCAGTATAATACAGATCATATGCTTATGACTAAGATAGCGATCGAGACACGTATGATTGCGCAGGCTTGGGGACACAACCCAGGGGAAAAGGTGCTAGGCGCCCCTCAACTATATTTATTTGAACCCCATCAAACCGAGCAAATGGGTTGGAGACCTAATGTATTCTTAGATATCACAGAAGTTTGGGATAATAAACGAAAAGCAATAGAGTGTATGGAAGGGCAGCATCATTTGTGGAATTATTATACGAATTTGGCAGAAAACCGTGCAAATCATTTTAGGCGCAATTCAGGAGGAATGGCTGGAGGTCGTGTTGCTAAATACGCTGAAGCGTTTGAGTCAATGTATCCAGTCTGTAAGGATGAGCTTTGATGGGAGGAGTCGTAGTACAAAACTTTGAGCGAGTAGAGCAAGAAATTATTGCTGGTTTACAATCCTGCGGAGTATCTACCATCCATGAAGCACAAGGAAGAAAAGGTTTGCTGGCAAGTTATATTTCGCCTGTAATTCCGGGAAAAAGAATTGCAGGATCAGCTATAACAATATTAGCTGCGCCTGCCGATAACTGGATGGTGCACGTGGCAATCGAACAAATAAAGCCTGGTGATATAATGATATTGGGTACGACATCTCCCTCAGATGCGGGGTATTTTGGAGAATTGCTAGCGACATCCGCAATTGCCAGAGGTTGTAGAGGTTTCGTGCTTGATGGTGGCTGTCGAGATATTGCAGAATTAAGAAAAATAGGTTTTCCAGTTTGGTGTAAGGCCCACAATGCGCAAGGGACTGTGAAAGAGGTTGTTGGTTCAGTAAATATTCCTATTGTTTGTGCAGGAGCGTCTGTTGATGCAGGTGATGTAATAGTAGCTGATGATGATGGAGTGTGTATTGTTAAGAGAGACGAAGCAAAAACGGTTCTCGGACTAGCACAAGAAAGAGAAGAGCTCGAAGTTGAAAAACGAAAAAAATTAGCTTCCGGTGAACTGGGATTAGATATCTATAATATGCGAGAGAAGCTAAAGAAATACGGTTTAAAATATGTCTGAAGGCACCCCAGCGATGTGGATGAGAGGAGGAACATCAAAGGGGCTATATTTTTTAAAAGACGACATTCCGAATGATATTGCGAAAAGGAAAGACTTCTTACTTTCTGTTTTTGGTTCTCCAGATAATTTACAAATAAATGGTGTTGGAGGAGGAAACCCCTTAACGTCTAAGGTTGCCATTGTTTCAAAATCAAAAAGGTCTGATGTTGATGTTGACTACCTATTTCTTCAGGTTGCTGTCGATGATTATGTGGTATCCTCTACCCAGAATTGTGGCAACATACTCGCTGGTATTGCGCCCTTTGCAATAGAGCGAGGATTGATAAAACCGGAAAAAGATAAAACATCCGTAAGAATTTTTATGGAGAATTCAAAACAAATTGCTATTGCCACTGTTGACACGCCTGATGGTACGTTAACTTATAATGGAAATACATACATAGATGGTGTTACTTTGCCAAGTTCGCCCATTTCATTAGAGTTTCTGGATATTGAGGGATCTCTATGTGGTGAGCTTTTACCGAGCGGTAATATAAAAGATGAAATAGACGGATATACTGTAACAATGATTGATAACGGAATGCCATGCGTAATTATTGAAGCAAGTCAACTAGGTCTTAATGGCAACGAAAAAGTCGAGGAACTGGAACAAAATAATGCTCTGAGAGGAACTCTTGAATCCCTTCGACTTAAGTGTGGAAAGATAATGAATCTTGGAGATGTGAAAGAGAAAACGGTACCGAAAATGACAATTGTGAGCAAACCTCTAAACGATGGTATGATAAATACGCGAACATTTATTCCGCATCGGTGCCATCGCTCTATCGGTGTTTTTGGTGCAATTTCAGTCGCAACGGCTTGTCTGATAGAAGATACTCCTATCAATAAATTGTCGATAATTCCTAATGGTGAAAAAAAATTATGTTCCATTGAACATCCCTCAGGACAGATGCATGTTTTAGCAGAGTTGAGAGATAAAAAAATCAAATCAACAGCTATCTTAAGGACGGCCCGAAAGCTATTTGATGGTATGGTATTTCCGCATGAAGAGAGTGAAAAGGCTAATTGAAATCATGGATGCAGATTGGCTACCTTTTCACCCTAATCCTCGTAAACCAAAGTTCAAGGTACCCCAAGGTGCAGTCGATGCCCACTGCCATGTTTTCGGTCCAGCTGCTCGATTCCCATTTGCTTCAGAAAGAAAGTATACCCCCTGTGATGCATCCAAAGAGCAATTATTTGCACTTAGAGATTTTTTAGGTTTTGAACGCAGCGTGATAGTGCAGGCGACCTGCCATGGAAAAAATAATGATGCCTTGGAGGATGCTTTGCTGAATTCAAATAATATGGCTAGAGGAATTGCCGCAGTTGGACCAGAAATCGATGATCAAACCTTAAAGCGCTTGGACCATGCAGGTGTCAGGGGTGTGAGATTCAATTTTGTAAAAAGGCTAGTAGATAATACGCCGAAAGATATATTCAAAGATATATCGAATATGATCGCAGAATATGGATGGCACATTGTTGTATACGTCGAGTCACAAGACTTAGAGGAGCTGATTCCCTTTTTACAAGCACTTCCAACACGTGTAGTTTTTGATCACATGGCACGACCAGATGTAGCGAAGGGCACCAATGGTAAGGACTTTAATTTATTAATGAAGCTAATGGAAACAGAAAAGTTTTGGTGCAAAACAACTTGTCCTGAAAGACTGACTAAAGTCGGACCAGAAGAAAACTATTCCGATGTTTTACCGTTTATGAAAAAACTTGTGGAAAACTTTCCTGACAGAGTTTTATGGGGCACGGATTGGCCTCATCCGAATATGAAGTCGCATATGCCTGATGACGGTCAGCTAGTGGACATCATAGAACTCTTTGCTCCAAAAGAGGAAACACAGAAAAAACTCCTGATTGATAATCCATTAGCTCTTTACTGGAATGATTGAACCAAATTAGCACTTTTTGACTTTTGCTTTGAAAAGCATCATGCTAATGACGGTAACCAAAGAACAATGCCTGGAAAAGAAATTAAAACGGCAATGGTAAAAGCATCCGCAATAAAAAATGGAGTTACTCCTTTAAAAACATCTTGCACACTTAGGTCATCTCGGACACCAGCAACGACGAAGCAATTTAATCCAATAGGTGGCGTTATCAAACAGAACTCTGCCATTTTCACAACCAGTATACCAAACCATATCGCGCACATAGTGCCAGACATTCCAAATGCACTATCAGCGGCTGATACAGTTTCACCTCCATTTAGTGCCATAACAGCTGGGTAAACAACTGGTAGTGTTAATAGCAACATACCTATGGCATCCATGAACATGCCGAGAACAGCATATCCAAGTAATATGCAAACCAATATCAGTACAGGAGACATATCCAGCGATGTAATCCAAGATGAAAATGCATCTGGAAGCTTCGCAAAACCGAGGAAGCGAACATAGATTAGCACACCCCAAATAATGGTAAATATCATTATAGTTAATTTTGCAGTTTCTAGAAGAGCTTCCTTAAGCTGTTTTATTCGCATGCCTCTGTAAATAGCCATTAAAAAAACAATAAAAGCACCTATGGCCCCTCCCTCTGTAGGTGTTCCCCATGCATCACCGAATGGGTTATAAACGAAAAAAATTATTATTATTATAACGGCAACAATTGGAAAAGCTGGTGCTAGGCTTTCAAAACGCTCTTTCCAAGTAAATCCGCTAACGGGAGGCCCAACGTTCTTAAAATAAAGAGCAATGCAAACAATTAATCCGCCATAAACTAATGCTGAAACCGCACCTGGAATAAACCCAGCTAGCAATAATTTCCCTACATCCTGTTCGACTATTATAGCATAAATTACAAGAATTGCAGAGGGGGGTATTAAAGACGCTAAAGTGCCACCAGCAGCAACAACACCAGCCGCAAATTGTTTGTTGTAACCTATTTTTAGCATCTCAGGAATTGCAATTCGTGCAAATACAGCAGCTGTTGCAACAGAGGCTCCTGATACTGCAGCAAATCCAGCGGTTGCAAAAACAGTTGATACTGCCAGGCCACCGGGTACCCAAGCAATCCATCGTTTGGCAGCCTCAAACAGAGCAGATGTCAACTTTGCATAATAGGCTAAATATCCAATTAAAATAAAAACGGGTATTAGACTTAACACGTGGGCGCTTACTTTAGAGTGAGGGGTGAGGCCTGCAACCTTGACGCTTATCTGAAGTGCTTTTAAAAAACGATTAGGATCATAATCAAACCCATTCCAACGAAGCCAAACCAAACCAATAAACCCAGCTAAACCCGCAGCAAATGCTACACGCATACCTAGAACAACAAGAAGCAACATTCCTCCGCTCACCCATAGACCTATAGTTATATTTTCCATCAACTAGATCTATCAATTGCATCGGTCTCAAGTTTTGCTTGTTGAGAGGCACTTAAGACTAAAGGTACTGCTGATGGTTGATCCAATCCTAATACTAAAGCTCTTGTATATCCAATAGCTTGCAAAAATAGACGAAGGGCCAGAACACTAAAAGCAAAGGGAACCACAAGCTTAGAAGGCCAAATAGGCAATCCAATATCAATAGAACTATCTCGACTACAAAAAGGACGCGCACAATCAAATGACCTATCGAAATGCACCCACGCACCCCATGTAAGTGCTAAGATAAGGACTAGGATAAGAACTATCGACAGCAATTCAAAGAGCCAAAGAGCCCGCCCTCTTAAAAAAGAAACAAAAATGTCCATCCTAATATGACTTCCATCTCTTTGCACATAAGATACACCCATTATTGCTATTATAGGCATTGCAGCCTCTATATAATCAACGTATCCAGCTAGGGGAGCATTAAAAAATTTTCGACCCGTAACAGAGTAAACGGCCAAAAACATAAGAGACAAAATCGCTAGGCCACTTATCAAAGCACAAAATTTCTCAAGCTTTAGCAGATATCTGTCGAGGCGACTCAATAAATGCCCATCCTCAATTACCGCAACTTGGCCAGCCATTAGATAATCCTTAGTTGAAATGGTTAGGTCAAAACAAATTGACCTAACCATAAGTCAGTATTAGTTTGAAGCCTTTGCTTTAGCCAAAGTCTTCATAACTAAATCGTACAATTCTTGACCTGGCAACCCTTGGGCTTCCATATCCTTTATCCAGGCATCACGAATAGGATCAGCTGCCTTTTTACGAAAGTCTGCAATTACTGAATCGCTTATTTCTATCTTTTTAACACCTTTTTCAGCAAGCACAGAATCCCACTTGCTTAAAAGTTTCCCATAATTATCTAGATAGTGATCAAGTGCTTCTTCTATTGATCCATCAAGCGCGTTTTTATGTTTAGATGATAGTCCTTCATAAGCATCAATGTTGACTACCACTGGGCAATTTACTGTCCCTGGATTAAGGTTAGCTGTCCACCAGTCGGCTTGATTGATTGTTCCAAATGATAAATGTGCGTGTTGCGCGAAGGCTACTGTATCGACGACGCCTGACTCCATTGCTTGATAAGCTTCTGTAGCAGTTACCGACGTCGGCACGGCTCCAACTGCCTTAAATGCCTGACCTAAACCACCAGTTGCGCGCACTCTCATTCCGTTAAACTCTTCAAGAGTATCTCTTGGATCCCCAGTTCCCACCAAGTTATATTGTGGCATAGGTGAAGTCATAAGAAGCTTTGCATTCCATTGTTCCATTTCCTTAGTCGCTGCTGGATGTGCATATACAGCGCTTGAAACAGCTACTTCTTGTTCTAAAGTCTCTACCCCTAGAAAAGGTAGTTCCAAAACAGTTACTACTCTGTTTTTATCACGGTGATAGCCAGCACAGAATTGAGCCATCTCAAATGCACCTATACTTATTCCATCTAAGTTTTCTTTATTTTTGGATAATCCACCATAAGAGATATTCATAGTGAACTCTCCGTTTGTTTTCTCGCTTACGAGCTCTGCAAGTTTTTCAATATGTTCGGTGAACGCTCTACGTTTGCCCCATACTGAAACATTCCACTCTTCAGCAAATGTCTCTGTGCCAAAGCAAAAAACTATAGTAACTATGCACAGTTTTTTTAAAAATTTCATACTCTTCTCCTTAGTGATTCCTTTTTTGCATCAATTATTATGTTATATAATGTACTAGTTAACCCCCATCTAGCTAGCTTAAAGAGTCCATTTTAATCGAGCCAGATAGCACACATATAATAATATTGAATTTGCTTTATCAGACAAGACGTTATAGTAGAAAATTTTATTGGCTCGGAGTGCTTATTGCTTCTTAAAGAATAAAAAACTTAGTGATAAATTTAAAAAATGATAAAAACCTTCCGACATTAGTTTTGAAAATATTTCTCATAGATAAATTGTGAAAATAGAAAGCCGTATTTAATTATGACAGATGGGTTGTTTGGAAAATATGTTTTAACAGCGATTATCCCCATTACCTTTAAAGAATTTTTTGGTTTGAAAAAAAACCCTTTTTTTCTTTTCCTGATTATTTGTTTTTGTGGCTACATAAACAGTACCTATGCAGAAGTTAGAGGTAGATTGTTGTATTTTTATTCTGATACATGCGCTTATTGTAAAGCATGGGAGAATGAAATCGCCAATATTTATCTTAAAACAGAATTCGAAGACGAATTTAAACTTAGTTTTGTTAATTTTTTTTCTAATGTTGAATTAGAAAAATATGGAATTTCAAAAACAGTAAAAGTTACTCCGACCTTTATATTCGTAAAAGACAAAACGGAAGTTGGCAGAATAGAGGGATACCTTCATCTGATGAGCTTTGATGACATGTTAAACATTGCCCTGATAAATATTCGCCGTAATCAAAGTCAGCTCCATCAAGCAACGGTTCTGCTAATAGTCCCCGAAATATCAGCAAACAAGAAATGGCTATAAAAAATTTAAAAACAAAATTTACCACACATTAACTTTACTCTCCGAAAAGCAAAATTGTAAATGACTTTTATACCCAGGAACAAAATTTACACATGCGGCTTTAGATTATCCTTATGAGCTTACTAGCCAAATATTAGATAGTTTATTTTCTCGGTTTATAATCGGAAAGTTGACCTCTATAGGTGTAAATTATAAACTAATAGATGTTTAGAAAGGACGGAGCCCAAAATGACAAAAAAATTAACTGGAAATAAAGTAATAGTAGCGGGAGTTGGAATGATTCCTTTTGCTAAGCCTGGAGCTTCAGAGACCTATGATATTATGGGTGCAAAAGCAGCTAAGTTAGCGCTCCGAGACAGTGGTGTAGACTATAAAAATATCCAAAGTGCCTTTGTTGGATATGTATTTGGAGATTCCACATCAGGTCAGCGGGCTTTGTATCATGTTGGCATGACAGGTATTCCAATTATAAATGTAAACAATAACTGTTCCACAGGTTCCACAGCACTCTATTTGGCAAGGCAAGCGATAGAAAGTGGTTCTAGTGATTGTGTTCTGGCTCTGGGCTTTGAGCAAATGCGACCTGGAGCGCTAGGTGACATCTACACTGACAGGCCAAGTCCTTTTGGTGAATTTAATGAAACCTGCGAACAGTTAGTAGGGAATGCAGAAATTCCATTAGCGTTACGTTACTTTGGAGGTGCTGGAAAATCACATATGGATAAGTATGGTACCACCATGAAAGATTTTGCAAAAATTAGAGCTAAGGCAAGCAGACATGCCGCTAAAAATCCGTTAGCCCTATTCAAAAAAGAGGTCAGTGAGGAAGAAGTAATGGAGTCTCCAATTATGTGGCCAGGTGTTATGACCAGATTAATGGCTTGCCCACCAACCTGTGGTGGGGCTGCTGCTGTCTTAGTTTCTGAAAAGTTTGCGAATAAACACAATATCGATTCCAGTGTGAAGATTTTAGCGCAGGCGATGACAACTGATTACGAGTCTACTTTTTCAGAGAAGGATATGATGCAATTAGTAGGCTACGACATGACTAAGGAGGCGGCAAAAAATGTATATCAACAAACTGGAGTTGATGTTAAAGATGTGGACGTAGTGGAACTACACGATTGTTTTGCCCACAATGAGCTTATAACTTATGAAGCTCTTGGCTTATGTGAAGAAGGCGAAGCGCAAAAGTTTGTTCAAGATGGAGATAATACTTTCGGGGGCAAATTTGTCACCAATCCTTCCGGAGGATTACTTTCAAAGGGACATCCATTGGGGGCAACTGGATTAGCACAGTGTTTTGAGTTAACCCAGCAACTTCGTGGAAACGCAGGCGAAAAGCAAGTTGATGGCGCTAAAACAGCTCTACAGCATAATCTCGGCTTGGGCGGAGCGTGTGTAACTACGCTTTATCAAAGCACATAATTTGATCAGCTTAGAGCTATACCCAAGAATTTTGACATTCTTTGGTTAAATTTTGCTATGTCGTTAGGGAGCTCTCCTTCCACCATCTTTGCCTGATCAAACAGTAGAAAAGAGGCATCATTTAAAGCATCTTTGTCTGTATCCTTAATCTTATTTAGTTTCTTAATAATATTATGGTCAGGATTTATCTCTAATATTCTGGGCATACCCTTGAAATCTTTATTTTGAATCTTCATTATTCTTTCCATTTGAACATCCATCCCAGTATCAGGTGCTACTAGACAGCATGCGCTGTCAACCAGTTTTGTAGACACTTTAACATCCTGTACGTTTTCACCTAGTATTTCTTTTATTTTTTCGACAAGGCCCTTCATGCCTGCCGGTGGCTTCTTCTCTTTCTCTTTTTTATCGTCTGAAAAAGCTGTTAGGTCTATATCACCCTTGGTAATTGAAACAAACTTTCGGTCTTGAAATTCACCTGCCATAGATAACCAAAATGTATCGATCGGGTCGGTAAGAAATAAGACGTCAAGCTTCTTTTTCTTGAATACTTCGAGATGCGGACTGCCTTCAGCCATCTCTTTATTCTCTGCTGCCAAATAGTATATATCTTTCTGTTCAGTGTTCATTTTTTCGATATAGTCTGATAAAAACACGGGCTGGTTCTCATTCATGGACTGGAACTTAGATAATTCCAGAAGTTCTGTCTTCAGGTCAAAATCCTCATAAATTCCTTCTTTAAGAACGATGCCAAATTCATTCCAAAAAGACGAATATTTTTCTTGGTCTTTATCTTTCATCTTTTTCAGTTCGTTAATGACCCTCTTCTTTAATGCCTTAGAGATTTTGTTCAAGGTGACATTATGTTGTAGCATTTCTCTACTAACATTAAGGTCAACGTCTGAGGTGTCGACTATACCTTTAACGAACCTAAGCCATCTTGGTAAAATGCTTTCAGAGTCATCGGTTATTAGGACCCGGTTTGAATAAAGTTTGATCTTAGATTTTACATCCATTTGAAACAAATCAAATGGTCTTGTATCTGGTATAAAGAGAAGATTTATATAGCTCAATGTTCCTTCAACTTTATTGTGTAAGGTGAGTAAAGGTTTATTAAATCCAGCACCTATTTGTTTGTAAAACTCTTCATATTGTTCGGCAGAAATATCTTTCTTCTCTCTTGTCCAAATAGCTGAAGCTTTATTAAGCAATTCAGGTTCATTCTTTTCATCAATAAAATTTACAGAATACATTAAATGATCTGAATACTTTCGAGTTACAAAACCTATCCTTTCTTTATCAAGATATTCCTTTTCGCTCTTTTTTATGTGGAGGGTGATTTCTGTTCCTACCTCCTCTTTTTTAGCTTCAGAAATTTCGTATCCCGAAATACCATCAGACTCCCATTTGTTAGCTTTTGTTTGCCCAACACCTTTGGTTACAACTTCAACTTTGTCAGCAACCATAAAAGCAGAATAAAAACCCACACCAAACTGGCCTATAAGATTAACATCTTTTTTTTTCTTGTCTTTTCCTGCGTTTTTTTCAAGCTCTGCCAAGAATTCTGTAGTTCCGGATTTAGCAATGGTGCCTAAAGAATTTTCTAATTCTTCTTTGCTCATACCGACGCCGTTATCTTTTATTATCAGAGTGCTATCCTTTTTACTTGCTTGGATCTCAATTTTAAGATCGTCTGTCCCAACGTTATCATTTTTGTCAGTCAGAGAAAGAAAACGGCGCTTATCAAGCGCATCACTGCTATTAGAAATCAATTCTCTAAGAAAGATCTCTTTTTCCGAGTAGAGTGAATTGATTACAATGTTGAGAACGCGACCAGTATCTGCTTCAAAAGCCTTTTTCATTGAGAAATTTCCTTCATTATTGAATTGGTTGATCTTATTTATGTATTGAATATTCAGTAGTCAATAAGAACAAACGATTTTTTTTCGCTTTTTTTAGTATTGTTCAGGTTGTTTTTTAGGCCCAATAAGTGTAAGACCTACTTTGGCAATAATTTTAGTCACAAAGGAATGTGGATGGACTGGGATAAAAAAGGTTGGCGTGGGAAACCAAGAGTTCAGATGCCTACTTATGGTAATCTAGATGAGTTAGCATCTGTCGAGAGTAGCCTAGAAGCATTGCCCCCGTTAGTTTTCGCTGGAGAGGTGAGAAATTTAAGGGGACAGCTTGCTAAAGTAGGCACGGGCGAAGCTTTTTTACTTCAGGGAGGAGATTGCGCTGAAAGCTTTTCAGAATTTTCGGCAAACTTAATAAGAGATACGTTTAAAGTAATGCTCCAAATGGCCGTTGTGCTTACCTTTGGCTCAAAAAAGCCAGTGGTAAAAATTGGTCGTATGGCAGGACAGTTTGCGAAGCCTCGGTCTGCAGACTATGAAACAATCAATGATCAAAAACTACCATCATACCGAGGAGATATTATCAATGATATTGCGCCGGACTTTAAAAGTAGAGAGCCTGATCCAAAGAGAATGCTTCAAGCATACACGCAATCAGCAGCCTCTGTAAATCTATTGAGAGCATTTTCTCAAGGAGGCTTTGCTGATATCCGTCAAGTTCACTCTTGGACCCTAGAGAACACCAGGACAGGAAGCAGATATACACAGTTTTCAGAGCTTGCTGAGAGAATTTCTGAGGCTCTTGACTTCATGGAAGCGGCTGGTGTTTCTCCCAACAATACCCAGACACTTAGAAAAGTTGATTTCTATACAAGCCACGAGGCATTGCTTTTGGAATATGAAGAGGCACTTTGCAGAATTGACAGCCTCACAGGTAATCCAATTGCGGGTTCAGGCCATATGCTTTGGATCGGGGATAGAACCAGAGATCCAGATGGGGCTCATGTCGACTTTTGTAGTGGTGTGGAGAATCCAATAGGACTTAAGTGTGGACCAAGTCTATCCAAAGACGATTTGGTGAGACTAGTTCAAAAGCTCAATCCAAAAAATGAAATGGGGAGGCTCACTTTAATAACTAGATTCGGTCATAACAAAGTTTTAGATTATCTACCGGGACTGATAAAAATTGTTCAATCAGAAGGGCTAAATGTTGTTTGGTGCTGTGATCCCATGCATGGAAACACTGTTAAGTCAACCAGTGGGTTCAAGACTAGACCATTTGATCATGTATTGGCTGAGGTGCAAAATTCATTCACAGCTCATCGATCTGAAGGGACTTATCTTGGCGGTGTACATTTTGAAATGACAGGAAAAGATGTAACCGAGTGTACTGGTGGACTTCAATTAATTGATGATGAAGACCTTTCCTTGCGGTATCACACTGCCTGTGACCCCAGATTGAATGCTTCTCAATCCCTTGAGCTAGCATTTTTAGTAGCGGAACAATTGGAAAAATAAAACAAGGCGAATACCCACTTTTGTAATGCTAAATTTTTGTGTAGTAACATCGCATAAAGAAATACTGGCTTCTGAAATAGCTTTATTGAAGAACCATTTGAACGCCAAAAAAGTAGATGTGCTAGGTTCCTGTGGCGTTCAATTTCAAGTGGATCCAGAAAATATCACTGAGGAGCTTAAGTTAAAAAGAAGTAAAAAAATTGACATAAATTTTATTACTGAGGATGAACGAAGTGTTCATCTATTAGCTTCCGATATGGATGGAACTATTTTAGAAGAAGAATGCATTGATGAGATTGCTGATCTTGTAGGAAAAGGGTCGGAAGTTAGGAGCATAACGGCAAAAGCGATGAAAGAGGGGTTGAATTTTGACGAATCTTTGCAAAAAAGATTAGCTTTGCTAAAGGGCACGGAATTAGAGGTTTTAGAGTATTGTTTGTCCAAAAAAATTAATGTCAGGCCTGGTGCTGTAACTCTTTTTAAAACGTTTAAAAAACATTTTGGAAAAACCGCCATTCTTTCGGGAGGATTTACATATTTTTCTGATCATATTCAGAAAGAATTGGGAGCAGACTTCTCATTTGCAAATGTTTTGGAATATAAAGAGGGTCGCTTAACCGGAAAAGCTATAGGAACAATAGTAAACGCAGAGAAAAAGCTTGAATTAATGAAACAATTAATTGCTCGGCAAGGGAAAAACAGCTCTAAAGTTGTGGCGGTAGGTGATGGAAACAATGATATAAAAATGATTTCAGAATCTGGAGTGGGTGTTTCGTTCAAGGGCAGTGATCATCTTAATCTTTCTGCAAAACATGTGTTAAAGAATTCAGATATATCGGCTATCCTATACTTACTTGGACTGAGAGAAGAGCAGTTTGTTTATTAAATTTAAGTTGTGGAGAAATTGAGCTTGTCAGAAAAAGGCGTATTAGTGATTTTGTCTTCTCCATCGGGAGCAGGTAAGACAAGCATTGCGCGTGCTTTGGTTGAAGAAAATAAAAACTTTTTATTTTCCGTTTCGGCTACTACTAGAAAATCTAGGCCAGGTGAAGTAAATGGCAGAGAATATCACTTTTTAACCGTTAACGAATTCAGAGAAAGAATTGATAACGGTCAATTTTTAGAGCATGCCAAAGTTTTTGGAAATTTATATGGGACCCCTTTAGAACCTGTAATGGACTCTATTAATGATGGTAAAGATTTGATTTTTGATGTCGACTGGCAAGGCGGTAAACAAATTCGTAGTTCATCTCTTAGTAAATTTGTTATTTCCATATTCATTTTACCTCCATCAATCAAAGCGCTACAGGAGAGGCTGATGAAGCGAGCTCAAGACTCTTCAGAAACTGTTAAAGATAGAATGACAAAATCTATTGGTGAAATAATGCACTGGAACGAATATGATTATGTAATTGTAAACAATAATTTTGAGCAAACCCTTTATAAGGT
>Ga0208390_1000441_pt1 | contig 15000 bp, 13 predicted proteins | sample Knorr_S7_td_Surf_FD_185594 | JGI IMG/M metagenome (GOLD analysis project Ga0208390, IMG submission 185594) | Marine microbial communities from Southern Atlantic Ocean transect - Knorr_S7_td_SurfaceA_ad_6m_LV_A (SPAdes) (version 2) | ecosystem: Environmental > Aquatic > Marine > Oceanic | place...
CACTGAAAATAACGGAATTGTTTTCTTAGATGAAATTGATAAAATTTCTGCAAGAACTGACAGGGTAGGTGGAGATGTATCAAGAGAAGGAGTTCAGAGAGATTTGTTACCGTTAATAGAAGGAACTACTGTAAGCACGAAGTATGGACCAGTAAAAACAGATCATATATTATTTATAGCTTCAGGAGCTTTCCAACTCGCTAAGCCTTCAGATTTACTTCCCGAGTTACAAGGAAGATTGCCAATAAGAGTTGAGCTTGAGGCTTTAACAAGCGAAGATTTTAAAAGAATTCTAAGAGAACCTGACTTTAGTTTAATTAAACAATATGTTGCGCTTTTAAAAACTGAAAATGTTGATCTTGAATTTTCTAATGATGGTATTGATGCGATTGCAAATATTGCATCTGAAGTTAATGCAACTGTAGAAAATATTGGTGCTAGAAGATTGCACACAATAATTGAAAAAATTTTAGATGAAATAAGTTTTACTGCAACTGATCGAGCTGGTGAAAAAATTGTTATTAATAAAGAATATATTAATAATAACCTAGATACTCTTGTTAAAGATACAGATCTTTCAAAATTTATTTTATAGAATTATTTTTTTTCAAAAAAATATAAAACGCACCTCCGCCTCCATCTTCTATTTTAGCATCTGTTATTTCATTTATCATCTTCATTAAACTAGCATTATTATTAATAAATTCTGGAACAGAATATTTTAAGATTCCAAGGTCTTTTGAAACATATGGGTCTTTTTCATTTTCAGAGTGAAGACCTTTTCCTGTAACAATAATTAGTTTGTTTATATTTTCAGAAAAAGCTTTGTTTATAAAATTTTCTATAGTTTTGTTTGCATCACTTTTTTCGGTCTCTAATGACCTAATAAGAGCCTCTAGTGCTTCTCTCTCCGCGGCTTTCAATCTCGCTTCCTGCTCTGCCAAGTCTATTTCATCACGTGCTTGAGACAAGGTCAAAGCAAGTGCTTCTTGCTGATCCAACAAAGATTTGCGTTCAGTTTCCAATTGATCAATCTGGGTTCTAGACGCAGCTTGTGCTGCTAATAAATTTGCTACCTGGACCTCAAACTGAGTGATTTGAGTTAGCGCATCATCTAAAGCTGCTTTACTTTCATTGTTTTGAAGCCTCAGGCTTTCTATTAACAGGCTTTTCTGCTCGTTTTCTGCGTTTCTGTCATTTAGTGTACTTGTTAAAATTCCCAAGTCACTTTCAAGTTTGACTACTTTAGATTTTTCAAGGCCTAAGGCCTCCGAAATAGCAACAATTTCTGCAGCAAGAGCATCAAGTTCGCTTTCTTGCCCAGTGATAGTTTCTCTTAGAACGAATTGGATGACCATGAAAATGGTTAATACAAACATCAATACGAGCAATAAACCGGTCATTGCATCCACAAAACCAGGCCAAATGGATGCCTGAAATCGTTGACCTGTGCGTCTCGATAGAGCCATGTTTATGTTTTCCGATCAGAACTCTTAGCACTAGTTGATTGCAAACTATCTGCTAAATTAGCTATTTCTTCTCTGATAGCTTTGATAGCTTCCTGCCTTCCAACGGCTATTTCCTCTGATATGTGAAGCATTTGAACATCGATTGATCTTAGTCTCATCCTACTTTCAGCATCAATCCCACCCTCAACCGACTCTTTTGACTTAAGAAAATCTAATAATTGTTTCTGTGATTTAGTAAAATTATCGATCAAATTCTCCAAATTAGACTTATTCTCGTCCATAACTTTAACAAATTTATCTTGTAGAATCGCAAACTCGCGATCGGTTGGTGCCATAGTGGATTGATCTTTATTTAAGAAACGCTCCATCAATTCGATTTGATCCCCTAAACGCTCGAAGATACCTAGGAGAATCGTGTTGTCTGTTGAAGAATTGCCTTCGTCTACTGTCACATTGAAACTAGTAATTGTTGAAAGCCATTCTTCAAGTTCACGATAAAATCTATTCTGCGCTTGACCTGCAAACAGTTCTAACAATCCAACTACTAAAGATCCTGCAAGCCCCAATAAAGAAGAAGCAAAAGCAACCCCCATTCCGCTTAACTGTCCCTCAAGGCCACTCATCAATCTAGTAAAAACCTCAAAGCCTGTCTCACCCTCTTGAGGAGCTAGCGATCTTATTGTTTCTACAAGTGCTGGCACCGTTGTTGCCAAACCGTAGAATGTTCCCAATAGTCCTAGAAAAATCAACAAATTGACAATATAGCGAGTTATTTCTCGAGCCTCTTCGACTCGAGTAGAGACAGACTCAAGAATTGACTGCGATGACGAAGCCGAGATTTGGATGCTTGCTCCACGCGACCTTAACAAGGTTGCCAATGGAGCCAATAGCTGAGGTGCCTTTGCAGAACCCTTATCGGGCTTATTTACGAACTCCTCTATCCAACGAACAGACTTAATTAACTGAACAACCTGAACAAAGCAGCTTATTACTCCAACAAAAAAGACAAAAAGGATAAACCCGTTCAACCACAAATTAGCTGTAAATACCGCCAATACTCTAGGGGCCGCTACAACTGTTCCTGCACTGGTAAGCGCTAGAACGCTGAGCATCAGCAAAACTTGACGTATTGGCTGAGAAAAATGTAGCTCGACCTCTTGTTCTGATTTTACCATAAAATAAGGCCTGTTTTAATTTTTCTTTAATTCTAACGCTCTGTGAACAAAAGTGAAAGCTATTAGCTCTTAATTTTCTTAACCTGTTGCACCAAATAGCGCAGATCAACGGAAGAAACTCCTAACTCCGTGAGTTTTTTTTCAGTACTAAACAGATATTCATCATTACGACCGCGCCCTCCTTCTGCCTCCGCGATAATCTTTGCTTGCTCATCAAGCGTTAATTGACAGTACTGATCATGATCTTTCTTTATGACGAAAGTAATTGCTGTTACCAATTGTTTAAAAGTAGCTAACTCGACTTGAACTTCGGTTTCTTCATATGCCGATGACACTAGTTCTCTCTCTCGAAGATATAATAAAACTTGGGTATAGTTATCTGGGGATACCCTAAACACTACCCTCTTACAGCTGCGACCATTACATTTTTCCAAACCAAAACCAAACCAGGCCTTTTGACAGTTCCTCTGTGATGAATTGACCACATGGAAAAACTTCGCTTATAAGTTTTTATTTCTGCAAGCTCACTTGTTTGAAATTCAAAACCTGGATTCCAAATTAAAGATCCATAGCCAAAAACATACATTAGCCACCCCTAGTATTTGGTGATAAGTCGCTTTAAAACAGAACTTCTTCCGCTATACTAGGAGAGAATTTTGGGACGCATATTAATACCTATACTACTGATCACTATAAGTTGGAGTGGTTATTGGTTTTGGGGTGCCAACGATAACCTAGAAAATATTTATACAAGTTTAGAAAACCCTAAGAGCGGCTCAATAAACATAAAATATGGATCAACTAGTCAGGTTGGTTTTCCAAATAGATACGACGTAACCGTGAATAATCTTTCAATTGAAAACCCCAATGGCAAACAAATTGCAACATTTCCATTTATTCAAGTTATACGGCTGATTTATAATAAAACGCACCAAATAATTATTTTCCCAAATGAATTATCTATTTATAATTTTAATATTAAATGGGAAAATGCAAAAGCCTCTATAGTAAAGGACACTTTTGAAGACAGATTGATAATTGAAGCTAAAAATCTCATGATTAATGACGAAAAAGAATTTCGCTTCCAGGCAAAAAAACTCCAAATATCGCTTTTTTATGAGAAATTTGTCAATGCAAAACCTGAGATTATTGTTGATTTTTCAGGAATAGAAACTGAACGGCAAAACATCGAGTTCAAACTTCAACTAAAGACTAATTTAAATTTTATTGATACTCCCGCGCTGGACGTAGTCAATTTTTTAAATTCAATAAGTCAACCCAAAACTTGGATCGAGCTAAGTAAAGAAGATTACAAAATCGATGAAAGCTTTTCCATCGGAAATCAAGAGTTCCGTTTTTCAAGTCCTGCTTATCAATTATTCAAATAAAAGTCTGATGCTACACTGATATAACAAAGCATTAAGGAATTGGCTTAATTACTCCGAAATCATTGAAAAAATTTTTGGAGTTTTTTTTATTTTTGGGGATATAGTAAAGACATGGGAGAAAAAGGGAGACTAAAATGAAGTATCATTTTAAATTATTGCTATCCGCTGGGGTTCTAGCAACATCATTAGGTATTGAAGGCGCACATGCAGCTAAAACTAGCATGACAATTGCGTTGCAGCTCGAACCCCCTCATTTGGACCCAACGAGTGCCGCAGCTGGTGCCATAGACAGTGTGCTTTACTCAAATGTATTCGAGGGTTTAACTCGATTTGCTTCGGATGGAGCAGTGATTCCTGGGTTAGCGAAATCATGGGAAATATCTGAGGACGGGACAGAATATATATTTCACTTAAATTCTGCTGTGACTTTCCATGATGGTTCAACAATGGATGCAAACGATGTTAAGTTTTCGTTAGATAGAGCAAGAGCAGAAGATAGCACAAACGCTCAGAAGGCCTTATTTTCTGGTATCAAAAATGTTGAAGTTTTGGCAAGCGATAAAGTCAAGGTAACTTTAGCTTCTCCAAATGGTAGTTTTCTATTTAATATGGCTTGGGGGGATGCAGTTATTGTTGCCCCCGAAACGATAGACGACATAAAAACTAATCCAGTAGGAACAGGCGCATTTAAATTCTCTAACTGGGTTCAAGGCGATAAAATTGAGCTACTAAGGAACGAGGAATATTGGGGCAAGCCTGCTCATCTAGAGACTGCAACCTTCAAATTTATTTCAGATCCAAGTGCTGCTTTCTCTGCAATGATGGCACAAGATATTGACGCATTTGCGGGATTTCCAGCTCCTGAAAATTTAGCGCAATTCGAATCAGACAGCCGCTTTCAGGTCTTGGTTGGAAATACCGAGGGTGAAACTATTTTGTCTACAAATAACAAAATGCCACCTTTGGACAATGTAAAAGTCAGAAAAGCTATCGCACACGCAATAGACAGGCAGGCAATTATAGATGGTGCAATGTTTGGTTATGGCACCCCAATTGGCACGCACTTCGCGCCACACCATCCAGACTATGTGGACCTAAAGGCAAACTCAAACTATGATCCTGAACTTGCAAAAAAACTTTTATCTGAAGCCGGATTTAGCGAGGGTTTCACAACAACTTTGAAACTACCACCCCCATCTTATGCGAGGCGCGGCGGTGAAATAATTGCGTCGCAATTAAGAGCCGTAGGAATCGAGACAGAAATTTCAAATTTAGAATGGGCTCAATGGTTAGAAGAAGTCTTTAGAGGCAAAGACTATGGTTTGACAATTGTAAGCCATACAGAACCAATGGATATAGGGATATACGCCCGGCCCGAATACTATTTTCAGTATGATAGTTCTGAATTTCAAGCGGTGATAAAGGCGCTAAATGTTGAAAGTAACCCACAAAAGCGAAGTGACCTTTTAAGGAAAGCCCAACGAATTATTTCAGAAGATTATGTAAATGGGTATCTTTTCGAGTTGGCTTTTCCAACAGTAGCAAATGCCAAAATTATGGGCCTTTGGGAAAACGCTCCAACCCAAGCAACTGATCTTACAGACGTTAAATGGGCTGACTAATTGTTCAACTGCTATGTCCCCCATTATTTTGGGGGACATAATTAAACTGGCAAATTTATGATTAAATATTTTTTCAGACGCCTATTTACGTTTGTATTGAGTCTTGCCTTAGCATCCATTGTTATTTTTTCCCTGGTAGAAATTGCGCCCGGTGATCCGGCGAGCTTTATGCTTGGTATTAATGCGCAACCAGATACAATTGCAGCGCTTCGATCTGAACTGGGGTTGGATCAACCCAAAATAAATAGATATTTCGATTGGATAGGTGGAATGCTCACAGGAGATTTTGGTATCTCATACACATATAGAACAAACGTTACAGAAATGGTTGGAGACCGTTTATGGGTTTCACTTCCTTTGGCACTTTATGCGCTTTTTTTATCCACGGTAATTGCTATACCCACCGGAATATATGCCGCTGCAAAAAGAGGAAAAACCGGCGATTTTGCTGTTATAAGTGCAACTCAACTTGGAATTGCAATTCCAAACTTCTGGTTTGCAATAATTTTAGTTGGAATATTCGCAATTAAACTGCAATGGTTTTCTGCTGGAGGGTTCTCAGGTTGGAAGGATGGTCTCTTTAACGGAATTACCTCGCTTACCCTTCCCGCAATTGCTCTTGCGCTGCCTCAAGCTGCCATTTTGTCTCGTGTCATGCGAAGTGCTCTAATTGAGACGCTTGGAGAAGATTACATTCGCACTGCTCGCGCTAAAGGCCTAAGTTCATCGCAAACGATCTGGACACATGCACTTCGCAATGCTTTAATTCCAGTCCTTACAATAATTGGGCTTCAATTCTCTTTTCTACTGGCAGGCGCAATAATTATTGAACAAGTATTTTATCTTCCAGGTTTGGGACGTCTCGTATTTCAAGCAATAACCCAAAGAGACTTAATCGTTGTAGAAAGTGTTGTTATGCTTCTTGTTTTTGCAGTGATACTGGTCAATTTTATCGTGGATATCACTTACATGTTAGTCGACCCAAGGTTACGACAGGACAGTATATGATACGACCGAGCACAAGCTTACAATTTGGTATTTTATTGTGCTTAATACCAATGATTATGGCTACTATTTCTTTTTTTTGGCAGCCATTCGATGTCACCGAACTAAATATATCAAACCGATTAAAGCCTGTAAGTTTAACCCACCCATTTGGTACAGATCACTTTGGTCGGGATATGCTGTCAATGATAATGGTGGGAGCCCAAACATCAATTTCTGTAGCTTTTGTCGCGGTTGGGATTGGGGTACTCTTTGGTGTCCCACTAGGACTATTCGCCGCAAACTGGAGGGGCGGTTTCATAGACGATGGCATAATGCGATTTAACGATTTGGTATTTGCATTTCCAAGTTTAGTAATCGCCATTCTCATTACTGCGATTGCTGGGCCAAGTGCATTCAATGCCATAGTTGCTATAGGAATTTTCAATATCCCAGTTTTTGCCCGTATTTCTAGGGGGGCTGCCTTATCTCTATGGCAACGTGAATTTATTTTATCTGCACAGGTTGCAGGAAAAACTGGTTTGCGAATTTCGACCGAACACGTCCTGCCCAATTTGATGCATATATTGATAGTACAAGCAACTATTCAATTTTCACTCGGTATTCTTGCAGAGGCTGGACTAAGTTACATAGGCTTGGGAGCACAACCTCCCACACCGAGTTGGGGCAGAATGCTGGCAGATGCACAAACAATGGTTTCTTTGGCGCCAAGACTAGCAATTGTACCAGGAGTAGCGATTATTATAACAGTTTTAGGTTTAAATCTTTTAGGAGATGGACTGCGTGACGCGCTTGATCCCAAGCTTAGAGGAAGCATGAAGAAATGACGCTTCTTTCGGTAAGAAATCTTTCTGTTGCAATTCACGAGAAACCGATCGTCAAAGATATTTCCTTTAATCTTGGTACTGGTGAAATTCTAGCTCTAACTGGTGAGAGTGGGTCTGGTAAATCAATTTCTGCATTGGCCCTAATGGGTCTCTTACCCCTCGGCTCAAAAAAAGGGGGTATAATTAATTTTGACGGAAATGACCTTAATAAAATATCAGAAAACAAGTTTTGTAAGCTCAGGGGAAAAAAGATAAGTATGGTTTTTCAAGAACCAATGACAGCTCTAAATCCTTTGAAAAATATTGGAAGGCAAATCTCTGAAACATTAGTTCAACATAAAGCCTGTGCTCCAAGCGAATTGAAGAATCGAGTTCGAAATATAATGGACCGGGTTGGATTAAGCGGTATAGACCCGTCACGTTTCCCTCATCAACTATCGGGGGGCCAACGTCAGCGTGTAGTGATTGCTATGGCTGTTTGTTTGGAACCAAGCATTTTAATTGCAGATGAGCCAACAACTGCTTTAGATGTAACAACACAGGCGAAAATCCTAGAACTTCTGAAAAAGTTTGCTGAACAAGATGGTATTAGCATTATTCTAATTACACATGATTTGGCGATAGTTGCAAATATCGCTAATTACTTAATTCTTATGAAAGAGGGCATTCTAGTAGATCAGGGAGAACCAAAAAAGGTTTTTAGAGACCTTGCACACCCATATACAAAAAAATTATTTTCAGCCTCCAGCCAAAAATTGATTTTAAAAGAAAATGAGATTTCCGAAGGAAAGCTACTAGAAGTAAATTCAGTATCGGTTAACTATAAATCTCACAATAGGGGACTTTTTTCAAAAGGTACATCTATCGAGGCGGTGAGCGATGTCTCATTCGATATCAAAAGAGGTGAGCGCCTAGGGTTAGTTGGGGAATCTGGCAGCGGAAAATCTACCCTAACAAGAACCATTCTGGGTTTGCAATCAACCAGCTCTGGCTACATAAAATTTGAAGGGAAAAAAATTTCTAAAGACAACAGAAGTTTTAAAAAAAATATACAGGTAGTTTTTCAGGACCCTTACGGTTCTTTCAATCCTAGGCACAAAGTCGAACGTTTAATTGCAGAACCCTTTTTTGCATTAGGTAAAGAAGCTCCTCATGAAACTGAGCAAAAAAGTATCGTTAAGGAAATGCTCGAAGAAGTTGGATTACCGTTAAACAGTACCGAAAAGTATATTCATGAATTCTCAGGCGGTCAGAGACAGCGCATAGCGATAGCCAGAGCACTTGTGATTAAACCGAAACTTATAATTTTTGATGAAGCTGTATCGGCGCTTGATTTATCAATTCGAAACCAAATTCTTAAACTTATTTCAGATTTAACGGAACGTCATGGGCTATCATATTTGTTTATCAGTCATGACCTTACAGTAATCGAAAATATCACTGAAAAATGTTTAGTTATGAATAATGGAAAAATTGTCGAACAAGGACAAACTAAGCAAATTTTAAACGATCCAAGAAATGAGTATACTCATTCACTTATTGATGCTGCACCAAAGTTTCCTGAATTTGGACATGCTTAATTAAAGGAATATATTATGACAGTAGATTTTCCGAATAAGCACTTTTTAATAAATGGTGAGTGGGTCTGCTCAAATACAGAAATAGACCTTATTAATCCATCAACAGGGGATGTTATTGCCCAAGTTTCTGAGGCAAATAATGAGCATGTGAATGATGCGGTTGGCGTAGCAAAAGACACCCTTGAGAATACATGGAAAAATATAACTGCTCGAGAAAGGAGTACTCTTTTAAGTACACTCGGGCGCTTAATAGAAGAAAACTATGACGTACTCGCCAGCCTAGAGGCCACAGATGTTGGTAAGCCGCTCCGGCAAGCACAAGCAGACGTAAAGGCTCTAGCTCGATATATGGAATTTTATGCAGGTGCGGCGGATAAACTGCATGGTGATACAATCCCATACCTAAAAGATTATACAGTTTATACTTTACGAGAACCTCATGGCGTATGCGCGCATATAATCCCCTGGAACTACCCAATGCAAATAATTGGCAGATCTGTAGGAGCAGCACTTGCAACTGGAAACACCTGTATCCTTAAACCGGCTGAAGAAGCCTGCTTAACTGCATTAGCATTTGGCGCATTAACAAAAAAAGCTGGCTTCCCCGATGGGGTTTTAAATATTGTAACAGGTTCAGGAAAGACGGGGGCAAGCCTAAGCCAACACAGCGATATCGATCATATTAGCTTCACTGGATCTGTATCAACTGGCATCAAAATTCAACAATCCGCTGCACAAAATGTTATCCCTGTTACTCTAGAACTTGGAGGAAAATCTCCGCAAATTGTCTTTGCTGATGCAGACCTTGATGCAGCATTACCTTTTTTAGTTAATGCAGGAGTACAAAACGCTGGGCAAACCTGCTCAGCTTCAAGCCGCATCCTAGTCCAAAAGGAAGTTTATCCAAAAGTTGTATCAATGATGGCCAAGCAGTATGAGATGCTTTTGGTTGGATCTGCCATGGATGATTTAGACGTTGGACCTCTAATATCGAAAAAACAACATGAAATCGTTTCAAACTACATTCAACAAGGTGAAGATTTAGAGTTAGTAGCAACAGGCAAATACAAAGAAGAAATAAATAATGGTGGGTTTTATTGCTTACCTCATCTTTTTGTAGATGTTCCCGCCGACCACAGTTTGGCGCAAAATGAAATATTCGGACCAGTTCAAATTATTATGCCTTTCGACGACGAAGACCACGCGGTCGAGATTGCAAATGGGACTGGTTTTGGGCTGGTGGCTTCAGTCTGGACACAAGATGGATCAAAACAAATGAGAACGGCTAAACGTCTAAAATCTGGTCAAGTTTTCATAAACAACTATGGAGCAGGTGGCGGAGTTGAACTTCCATTCGGTGGGCGCGGCTTATCTGGCCATGGACGTGAAAAGGGTTTTGAGGCAATGTTTGGTTTTACAACAATCAAAACGGTAGCTCATTACCATGGTTAGGAAGTCTTTATGAGATTAAACGGCAAAAGAGCAATAGTTACTGGGGCTGCTTCTGGATTTGGTGCTGGCATCGCTAAAAAATTTATTGAAGAGGGCGCTGAGGTAATTATTGCGGATCTAAATGAGAAAATGGCACGAAAAGTTGCTTTAGATCTTGGTGAACGCGCTTATCCATTTTTGGTTGACGTTTCAAAAAGTAAATCCGTAGCAAAGTTGAAAGATTTTTCATTATCGCACTTTGGCATACCCGACATTATCGTAAACAATGCAGGAATAACACATACCCCTGACGCCTTGGAAAATATTTCAGAAGATGACTTTGATAAAGTATTTTTTGTTAATTGTAAGTCGGTTTACCTAATGGCTCAGCTATTTGTACCAGAAATGAAAGAACAAAAATCTGGGGTTTTTCTAAATGTTGCATCTACTGCAGGCGTTTCCCCTCGACCAAATTTAAATTGGTATAATGCATCTAAAGGATGGATGAACACTGCAACGAAAACTATGGCTATCGAACTCGCCCTCCACGGTATAAGAGTCAATGCAATTAACCCAGTCGCGGGCGAAACCCCGCTATTAGCCACCTTCATGGGCGAAGATACCCCAATGATACGATCTAAATTTCTATCAACCATACCCCTTGGAAGATTTTCAACTCCAGAAGACATGGGAAATACCGCCTGTTTCCTTTGCTCTGATGAAGCATCAATGATAACTGGCGTATGCCTTGAGGTTGATGGAGGACGCTGTATATGACCTTGAAACCAGGCTCTAAAAATTTAATTACTGACGTGCCGGGATTAAATGTTGGAAATGCAGAGGATCACATCCTGAAATCAGGCGTAAGCGTTTTGACAAGTTCAAATCCAATGACAGCTTCATATTGTGTTATGGGTGGTGCACCCGGTACCCGAGAAACTGATTTGCTAGAGCCGGACAAAACAGTACATGGAATTGATGCTATTGTTCTTTCCGGAGGGTCTGCCTTTGGTTTGGACGCTACAAATGGTGTGGTAGAATATTTACGTGAACAAGGTAAAGGCTTTGCAATGGGCCCTTTCAATGTACCAATTGTTCCTACAGCAATTATTTTTGATTTAAGAAACGGCGGAGATAAAACTTGGCATAAAAATCCATATCCAGCACTGGGGAGACAAGCAATTGAAAATGCGTCAGAAAACTTTCAGTTAGGAAGCCATGGGGCGGGCCTTGGTGCAACAACCGGACAAGTAAAAGGTGGACTAGGATCAGCCTCTTCTATACTGAGTAATGGAGTAATAGTTGGCGCGTTAGTCATCGTTAACGCAATGGGAAATGTTATTGACCCAGTTTCTGGCAAGTTTTGGGCCGCGCCTTTCGAACTTGAAAATGAGTTCGGCGGGTATGGGGCTCCCGGGGATGCTATTTACGGCTCTGCACTCAGATATAGCAAGATTAATTCAATAAAAGAGGGAGCTAATTCAACAATAGGCATCGTTGCCACCAATGCAACAATTACAAAGTCTGAAGCAAAGCGTGTTGCGACGTGTGCGCATGATGGCCTTTCTAGAGCCATTGTCCCATCCCACTTACCGTACGATGGCGACTTGATCTTTTCTGTTAGTACCGGAGAGCTAAATATAGTATTTTCAAACGAAGAGTTTGCAGAGCTATGCCATTTATCAAGTGTCACAATGTCTCGTGCTATTGCGAGAGCTGTTTATCATGCTTCTTCAAATGAAAACGATACTATGAAGTGTTTTCAGGATAAGTATGAAACGATCTAAGTATCATTGAAATGATTATAGATACGCTCCGCCAGACCAGATGATATACCATCGACTGACTTTAGATCAGATAAGTGCGCACTCTTAATGCGCTTAGATGAACCAAAGTGATCAAGAAGAGCTCTTTTGCGGGAGGCCCCAACGCCTGGTATATCGTCTAATGGATTAGCAGAAATCGTTTTTGACCTTTTTGATCTATGGGTCCCAATAACAAAATTATGAGCTTCGTCTCGCATCCTTTGTATAAAATATAGAACTGGATCACTTTTTCCTAATGCAAAAGCAGGCCGATTGAGCATATAAAATTCTTCTTTTCCATGGTTGCGATCTACACCTTTGGCGACACCTACCATAGCCACATCCTCAATACCAAGGTCCGCCAAAACTTTCCCAACTGCACTGACTTGCCCTGCTCCACCGTCAATAATTATTAAGTCTGGCCACATACCAAGGCCTCTATCAGGATCCTCTTTACTTAATCGTCTTATCCGTCTTTCGAGGACCTCTCGCATCATTCCAAAATCATCACCAGGAACAAGATTTTCATTTTTGAAATTAAACTTTCGATATTGGTTTTTCATAAACCCATCTGGGCCAACAACAACCATCGCGCCGACCGCATGCGCACCCTGTATATGCGAATTATCAAAGACTTCTATCCGTCTTGGCGTTGAACTTAACCCAAAAACTTTTGCTAAATCTTTCAGAAGTTTAGTTTGGGTAGCCGTTTCGGCCATTTTTCTATTTAAGCTACCAACCGCATTACGAAGGGCACCACTAATTAGCTCCAACCTTTCCCCTCTTTGAGGAACAGATACCTCAACTTTACGACTTAATCTCTCCGATAGTAAATCTGTAATTAAATCGGAATTTTCTGGCTCGTGAGATAGAATTAGTAATCTTGCAGGCTCCTTGGTATTATAAAACTGACCAATAAAACCTTCCATAATTTCCGCAGTAGACATATCATCAGATATCTTTGGATAAAAATCACTATTACCCCAATTTTGATGCGCTCTTATAAAAAATACTTGGACACACGCTTGACCCTTATCTACATGCAGGGCAATAACATCAGCCTCTTTTACAGAGCGAGGATTAATCCCTTGTCTGGTTTGCACCTGGGTTAAAGCACCTATTCGGTCTCTAATAGAAGCCGCCTTTTCAAACTCCATTTGATCTGATGCTCGCTTCATTTCTTTTGCCAGATTTTCCTGAATATTGGTTGTTTTACCAGAAAGAAAATTTTGAGCATCTTTAACGCTCTTAAAATATTCCTGTTCAGAGATACGCCCCACGCACGGCGCCGAACAGCGTTTAATCTGATACTGAAGGCAGGGTCTTGTACGATTACTAAAAATACTGTCTGAACAATTCCTTAGCATGAACACCTTTTGCAACTGGTTTAAAGTTCGATTTACCGCACTTGCACTCGCGAAAGGACCAAAATAAGATCCTTTTTCTTTTTTATTGCCCCGATGCTTTTTTAATTGTGGGAAGCTATGCTCCTTGGATACCAAAATATTTGGAAACGACTTGTCATCTCGCAACAAAACATTGTAGCGCGGTTTTAATTGCTTGATAAGGTTTTGCTCTAAAAGCAGTGCCTCCGTTTCGGTACTGGTTGTCAAAAACATCATAGACGCAGTTTCTGAAATCATGCGTGCGATTCTAGATGAGTGACTCGGTGAAGGTCGTGAGTAACTTGAAACTCGGTTTCGTAGATTACGGGCTTTTCCAACATACAGTACTCTGTTTTGTTCATCAAGCATTCGATAAACCCCTGGCGAGTTATCCAGAGCGGTTAAGTACGAGTGTATCAACTCATAACCTGAATTTTTATTTGAAGGCTTCATTTTTTAAGAGTCGTGTAAGGATGAAATTGATTCTCTAATGGCTGCAATGATAGCGGGAAATTTTCAAGAGGAAATGTTTCCACGTCTCCTGTGGATAAACCTGAAGATAACTTTTTGAAAATAGGAATTTTTTGTTGTATTTTCGGCATTTCGCTGATTTGCCTAAAATTTAGGCAAAATATTAACCTATTGTTTTTACTAGCTTTATTTTTTATCTTTTAAGCAAACGACTGTAATTATTACATTTTTAAAACTATACCATCTATTTTAACGGCCGCAGTGCAAAACTATCACCCAAAATCAAGTTGTAATCTACTCAACTCCTTGAATATCAGGTGTTTTCCAGCCTAGATGCTGTCCACCATCCACACACAGCAGCTGCCCCGTTACGCTTTTAGCATCAATAAAGTAACCAACAGCTGAAGTTATGTCTTCGGCATTAGCTCCTCGCTCTAAAATCGTATTTTTTCTTTGCCCATCAAAATGATATTCCTTTTGACGTGCTCCAATCAAAGTAGGCCCCGGACCAATGGCGTTTACCCTAATACCCGGAGCAAGAGCTCTGGCAGCAGTTTGCGTCATTGCCCATAAACCCATCTTTGCAATAGTATAGCTTGCAAAATCTGGTGTAAGCTTTTTAACTCTCTGATCGATCATATTCAGAACTAAACCTTGGGAGATTGGCTCATTTTTTTCATCTAAGATTGGTGCCAGAGATTGCTTTGCAAAGTCCTGTGTTAATACGAACGGCGCTCTCAAATTACTCTCAATATGACGATCCCAAGTTTTGCGGGTTGCATCTTCAAAACTATCATACTCAAATATAGAAGCATTATTCACCAATAAAGTAATTTGCCCTC
>Ga0208390_1000444_pt1 | contig 14898 bp, 14 predicted proteins | sample Knorr_S7_td_Surf_FD_185594 | JGI IMG/M metagenome (GOLD analysis project Ga0208390, IMG submission 185594) | Marine microbial communities from Southern Atlantic Ocean transect - Knorr_S7_td_SurfaceA_ad_6m_LV_A (SPAdes) (version 2) | ecosystem: Environmental > Aquatic > Marine > Oceanic | place...
TCCTATTATGTTAATTGCAGTGGTTTTCTTTCATATTCTAGCTTTACATGAAATTGGTTCTAATAACCCCGATGGAATTGATATTAAAAAGCACGTAGATGACGACGGTGTGCCTTTAGACTCAAAACCTTTCTATCCATATGACATAACACACGATGTATATGCTTTAGGAGTATTTTTGTTATTTTTCTGCGCAATCGTTTTTTTCTTTCCTGGTGGGGGAGGATACATTCTCGAAACTGTAAACTTTGAACCTGCAAATCCACTCTCAACACCGGAACATATCGTACCCTCCTGGTATTACACACCATATTATGCAATGTTAAGAGCTGTAGACTTTTCTTTATTTGGATTAACAGCAAAATTTTTAGGCTTTGTGACTATGGCAGCGGGAATAGCAATTTTTGCTGCATTACCTTGGCTCGATAGAAGCCCCGTAAAATCGATTAGGTACAAAGGTATTTATAGTAAGATTTTCCTAGCTGGATTTGTCGTAAGTTTCTTTGTTTTAGGATACTTAGGATTAGTTCCCCCAACTGAAATAAAAAACATCTTAGCTAAGGTTTTTACTATTATTTACTTCTCCTATTTCCTGTTGATGCCAATTTACACAAGATTAGAAAAATGTAAGCCTGTCCCTGAGAGAGTACCTACATAAAATATGAAGCTAATTTCAATTCTGCTTTTATTTTTTAGTTTTAATTTATTCGCTGCTGACGAGTATAGTTGCGGCTCTATTGAATGTGATGAGTTTAAAGTAAATATCAGTAACAATGCAGATCTACAAAATGGACTTTCTACTTATATGAATTACTGTTACGGATGCCATTCACTTCAATACTCAAGATATAAAAGAGTTGCTGATGATCTAGAAATCCCAATTGATCTATATGTTAATAACTTAATTTATGATGGATCTAAGCCAGGCGAGCTCATGAAAATAAGTCTTTCAAAAGAAGATGCTGTTAATTGGCTAGGCGCTTATCCTCCAGATTTGACTCTTGAAGCTAGGGTTAGAAAGCCAGAATGGATATATACTTATTTAAGAAGTTATTATTCTGATTCATCAAGACCCTATGGAGTGAACAATCTCGTTTATAAAAATGTTTCTATGCCTCATGTACTAGAAGATCTTCAGTCTTCAATGACTGAGAATGAATATAATAAGGTGATCAGTGATCTAACCAACTTTTTAGTTTACGTTTCTGATCCGTCTTCAAGAGAGAGAAAACAAATGGGGGTTTATGTTTTACTTTTTCTATTATTATTCACTTCTTTTGCTTTTTTACTATACAGAGAGTATAAAAAGGAGCTTAAATAAAAAAATCTCAAATGAGTTTGCTTAAAAATAGGTCTTCGATGGTCCTTTTCCATGATGAAATAGGGCATAGAAGTCAAAAGGTAAGGATTATCCTTCAAGAAAAAGAAATCTCATGTGATTTAGAGGCTTTAGATTCATACAATGTCCCTAAAGAAATTTTAGACGTAAATCCGGACGGTTCTCTTCCATTGCTTATTGACAGAGAGCTTTCACTTTATAATTCAGCCTTAATTGTAGAGTATTTGGACGAAAGATTTCCTCACCCACCTTTGCTTCCTGTTTATCCGGTAGCAAGAGCTCAAACTAGATTAATTTTAGATAGACTAGAAAAAGATCTGTCTTATCATTTGGATATCATTGAAAATGAAAATTCATCCAAAGCTGATTTAAGTAAAAGTAAAAATTCGCTAGAAACAAACTTAAAAAATTCATTGATTCTTTTCGGTAATTCTTCATTTTTCAATGAAGATGAATTTTCAATTTTAGATGCTGTAGTAAGTCCTATATTATTTAGACTAAATTTTTATGGAATAAAAATCCCAAATTCTAAGGCTGCAATTGGAATAAAAACCTACATGGAAAGAATATTTGAAAAAGAATCTTTTAAATCGAGTTTGACTGAATCAGAGAAAGAAAAATTTTTGATTTAAAACCTTTGTTGTATTTGATCTCCCTCAAAATCTACAGAGATTGGTTGTAAAATAATCTTATTGTTTCTTGCTGAATATTGCCCTAAAAATCCAAAATAGTCTTTGTCAGATATAATTCCCAAAGTATCAAATCCAAGTGAATAAATTATTTTTTCATCAGAAGATAGCTTTAAAAATTCTTGATCACCAAAATTCATTTTATTCACTAAGATCGGATACTCCAATCCTTTAGAAGAGTTTAAATCATTTGGAGTAGAGGAATTACTCCAAGCATCGTAGTGATTGGGCATATTAAAAATCTTTATGTCTTGAAGAAGATTAAATTTAAGAGCGGGTAAAATTCTTTTTGTTGACTCTGAATTTGAACTCAAGATTATGGAATTAATGTCTTGTCTCTTTCTGGACGTAAATTGCAAATTTCTATTGAGTATTCTTTCGACATTTTTATTTCTTTTTAAACTTTCTCTTTGATCAAAAATTTCAGAAATAAACGTTTCAAAATCATCATTGTTTTTTAAAAAAATTAAATTATCTTCATTAATTATCAAATTATTTTTTTCTGAAAAAAATTTAAACTTTTCAATTTCTTTAATTTTCGAACTGATAAATAAAAATTTATTTTCTTCTATTATTTTTAAGATGCTTGGCTTATTGAAGAAGATTTGATTTCTTATTGAAATCTCTCTGTAGTCATTTATAGAGTCTTCATTCTCGAGATTAATCACATATGTTCTTGATTTATCAAAGTTACATTCTTTTAATAAGTTTTCTTTCAACGAGTTTCTAAAAATAATATGAATCACGGCGGATTGATTATCTTCCTTACATGAACTCAACTTTTCTTTTGTACTTATAAAAGATACTTTCTTTTGCCTATTAGAGTATTTGTTATTTAGATAATAACTAGCTAGAAAACCTTGTGTAAAAATAGATTCTTTTTTGGTAAGGTTTTCAGATCGAATAATTTCAAAATCCTTGTTCATAGAAATGCTTTTGATTTCTCGATAGATTTTTTCAGTAATTACATTTGAGGGTAAATTTAAGTTAAATTCTTCAAAATTTTTATCGGTTGTCGACGAACAACTTAAGAACAATAAAAGAATTGATGAATAAACTAATATTTTAAAAGGAGAATAAATCATTAACTCAAAAGGAACATTATATTTAGTTGCAACACCTATTGGAAATTTAAAAGATTTTTCTTTTAGAGGCATTTCGACCTTGCAAGAAGTAGATTTTGTATTAGCTGAAAACACCAGGAAAACAAAATTCTTACTAGAAAGATATGGTGTTAAAAATAAAATATTACTTTTTAATGATTTTTCAACTAAGAAAAAAATTCAATCATTAGTCAATAATATTTCTAAAGGTAAAAATATTGCACTAGTATCTGATGCTGGAACTCCTTTAATTTCTGATCCTGGAACAAATCTAGTTCAGGCAGCCATTGAGGAAAAAATTAAGGTTGTGCCTATTCCTGGTGCAAGTTCGTTAATAAGCGCTCTCGTGGCCTCAGGTCTTTCAGCTGAAAAATTTATTTTTCATGGATTTCTTCCTAAAAAAAAGGGCGAGTTAAAAAAACTTTTTGAAGAAATAAGATTTGAGACTAAAACTCAAATTTTTTTTGAATCTCCAAAAAGAATTAAAAAAACGCTATCGATAATTCAAGAGGAATTTAATTTAAACCAAAAGATTGTTATTGCTAGGGAGCTAACAAAAATTTACGAGGAATTCTATAGGGGCAAAGTCTCAGATCTTTCTGAAATTCTGTCTAATAACTCTAATAATATAGAAAAAGGAGAGTTGGTAATTATCATAGAAGGGTCCAATGAAAAATATGAGATAGATAATCATCTTGAAGAAATTCTTTTTAAAGAGCTAAAACCTTTATTAACTCTCAGACAGATTTCTAAAATAATCTCTAAAATTTCTTCCAAGGACTCTAAAGAAATTTATAACTTTTTTTTAAAAAAATAATATAATCTGCTCGAGTTGACCGAGTAATCGCTAACTATGTTAGAGGAAAGTCCGGGCTCCGCAGGATAAAACGCCAGGTAACGCCTGGGAATAGTGAAAACTATTACGGAAAGTGCAACAGAAAATATACCGCCGAAAGGTAAGGGTGAAAAGGTGTGGTAAGAGCATACCGGATATTTGGAGACAAATATTGCTTTGTAAACCCCGTTTGGAGCAAGACTAAATAGAGATTCTATAATGTGATCCGCATTGAATCTGGGTAAGTTGCTAGAAATTTATGGTGACATAAATTCAAGATGAATGATTACATAAAACAGAACCCGGCTTACGGGTCAACTCAACCTAAATGTCCTTTGAAATATATAAAATAAGTCTTAAATCTATTTATTTAAAGTCTTTAAATGTGTGTAAAAGTGTGTAAAAATATACTTAAGTGTACATAATAGGGACAAAATATGGCTGGTATATACGGCTTCAGCAGTTTAGTTTTAGATACTAAGGGAAGAATAGCAATGCCAGCAAAATATAAAGACCAGTTAAAAAATTTAGCTGGCGGTTCCATCATTGTTACTCGAGACCCTCAATACCCTTCTTTATTAATTTATCCAGGAAATTTATGGAAAAAAATTTCAAGCTCCTTTGAAGAATTATCTGGTTTGAATCCGGAAATAAGATCTTTACAGTGGAATTTTCTAGGAAATGCACATTATATTGATTTTGATATATCTGATCGCATGACTGTTCTTCTTCCAGCTCCGCTAAGAGAATATGCTCAATTAAAAGAAAAAGCCAAAGTTGTTCTGATTGGTATGGGTCAAAAATTTGAGTTATGGAGCGAAAAAAATTGGAAGATAAAAGAATCTGGAAAGAAATTAAGTTCTGAAAGAATTGAAATAAATCTTCCAGAAGAAATTAAGGAAATACCATTTTGAACCATATATCTGTCATGCCCACTGAGGTCCTAGATAATCTTCTTCATAATAAAGAAGGCGACTATCTAGACTGCACTTTTGGCACTGGCGGACACTCTAGAAGAATTCTTGAGAACATAGGTATTTCTGGTTCTCTTAAGGCAATAGATAAAGATCCAAAAGTTCAAAAATTTGCTAATCAAATTCTTGATAAAAGATTTGAATTTAAAAACATAAGTTTTTCCGATTTAGAAAATTCATTTCCTAGTGAATCATTTGATGGAATGTTGATTGATTTAGGTATTTCGTCATTCCAGCTTGATGATCATTCTAGGGGCTTTAGTTTTAAATCTGATTCAATTTTAGATATGCGAATGAATCAGACTCAAGGACTTACTGCCTTTGAATGGCTAAACAGTGCGAATGAAAAAGAAATTGCTGACGCGTTTTATTATCTCGGTGAAGAAAGAAAATCTAGAGCATTAGCAAAACAAATAGTTGAAAAGAGAAAAAAAAGAAAAATTTCTTCAACTTCTGATCTTACAAATCTTAAATTTCCTTATAGCCGATCTAAAAAACATCCTGCAACCAATATTTTTAGAGCTATTAGAATGTTTATAAATAATGAAATAGAAGAATTAATTTCTGTTTTAAAAAGTTCATTGAGCCTTTTAAAGAAGGGTGGGAAATTAGTAGTCATTTCATTTCACTCGATAGAAGACAGAATCGTAAAAAATTTTTTAAGAGGCCGTCTTGAAAACGTATCTTTAGAAAGTTATCTAGAGTCTGAAGGTAAATTAATTAAACCCACTGAAGAAGAAGTCTTTAACAATCCTAGATCAAGGAGTGCAATTTTGAGAGTAGGTAAAAAATCATGAATGATCAATTTCCTATAATTTTAATTTTTAGTTTTTTAATTATAGGTATTTTGTCTTCCACTATTACAAAATCCATGAACGTTCATGAAATGCGTTCTATCAATTCTCAATTAGATAAAGAATTTGAAAGATACTTGGTTCTGGATAATGAAAATATAAGAATAAAAAATTTAATAGATACAGAAAATAATTCAATAACCTTAAATAATTTCGATGAATAATCAAAATATCAAAGTAGGAATTGACATAGGCACATCAAAAGTTGTGTGTTTGATTGTGGAGTCAAATCCTGAAGGACTTAAAGTTCTTGGTCTAGGCACACATCCATCTAAAGGCTTAAAAAATGGAGTTGTGGTAGATATTGAATCAACAGTCTCAGCAATACAAGAGGCTACTAATAAAGCAGAGTTAATGTCTGGAATCAGAGTCCATCAAGCTTATGTTGGAATATCTGGAGGAAGTTCCAATGGATTGAATTCAGAAGGAGTTGTCCCAATCAAAGATAAAAAAGTAAAAATTAGTGATGTAGAAAAAGTAATAACTGCTGCAAAAGCTCAAAGTATTCCAGATGGATATAAACTTTTACATATTCTGGCGAGGGAATATGCTATAGATCAACAAAGTGGAATTAAAGAGCCCCTTGGAATGGCAGGCGTAAGGCTCGAAGCAAAAGTTCATTTAGTCTCATGTGAAAAAAATGCAGCTGAAAATATTTCTTCATGCATGAAAGCATGTGGCATCTCAGTTCAAGACTATGTTTTAGAACAATTGGCATCAAGTTACTCGGTACTTTCTCAAGATGAAAAGAAACTTGGCGTCTGTCTCATAGATTTAGGCGGAGGTACATCTGATGTTGCTATATTTATGGATGATTCAATTAGTCATACTATCAATATCCCTGTTGGTGGAGATCATGTAACCAATGATATTGCTAGAGCAATTCAAACTCCTACTGCTCAAGCTGAAGAATTAAAGAAAAAATATGGATGTGCGTCTAGTTCGCTTACAAGTGAAGGAGAAAAAATTTCGACTCCATCTATTAACGGGAGAAGCGATAAAGTTTTTTCTCGACAGGCATTAGCAGATGTTATTGAACATAGATATGCGGAAATTTTTCAGATGATTAGACAAAGATTAGAAATCAATGATCTCTCTCAATATTTACCTGCGGGAATTGTATTAACTGGAGGAGCGTCAAAAATCGAAGGGATATCACAATTGGGTGAAGAAATTTTTCAAGTCCCTGTCAGAGTTGGCAAACCTAAAGGACTGATTGGTTTATCAGATATTTTAAAAAATCCTGTTTATTCCACTTCTACAGGCTTAATTTTGTATGGTCAAAAAGTTACGGAAGAGGAATTTGTAGATTTTGCTTTTATCAGAGAAAAAGGCTTATTCAATAAAGCTTTTAAATGGATTCAAAATAATTTTTAGTTTAGGAGGTAATTATGAACTGGAAAGTAGTTGAAAAAGGTAACAACTTAGGGGCTTTAATTAAAGTTATAGGAGTTGGTGGATGCGGAGGAAATGCAGTTGATCACATGGTAAAAAGCGGATTAGAAAATGTAGAAACCATCTCTATTAATACTGATAGCCAAGCTCTTGATGCAAGCGTTGCAGAAGTTAAACATTGCTTAGGTGAAATCAGTAATTCTGGCCAAGGTGCGGGAGCAAATCCTGATATTGGAAGAGATACTGCTCTAGATGACTATGAAAGAATTGAAGCTTTATTAGAAGGTTCAGATATGGTTTTTATTGCAGCAGGAATGGGAGGAGGAACTGGAACTGGTGCTTCGCCAATTATTGCAAGGGTAGCAAAATCGGTGGGGGCTTTGACTGTAGCAGTTGTAACAAAACCTCTTAATTTAGAAAGGAAAGACAAAGTTGCGGATGACGGTATTAAAGCTCTTAGAGACGAAGTTGATTCTTTAATAACAATTCCGAATCAAAAATTAGCTGAAGTTTTTGGGGATGATATTGATTTTCAAGATGCTTTTGCTCACGGTAACGATGTACTTCTTGGTGCTGTTAGAGGAATTTCAGATATTATTACCAACGTAGGTACGATCAATGTAGATTTTCAAGATGTTAAAGCTGTTATGTCTGAGAAGGGCACAGCGATGATGGGAACAGGTATAGCTAGTGGACCCAGCAGAGCCATAGAGGCGGCTTCTTCTGCAGTTGGTAGTCCTTTATTAGAAGATATAAATTTAGAAAATGCTAAAGGTGTTTTAGTAAATATATCTGCCAAAGATAAAATAGGAATGAAAGAGATAGATAAAGTTCTTGAACAGGTAAATCAGTTCTCTTCGGAAGGAGCTTTAATAATCCCCGGAGTTGCCATTGATAAATCCATGGAAGCCGGAGATTTAAAAGTAACAATCGTGGCAACTGGTCTAGGAGATGCAAAACAAAAGAAAGGCTCTCTCGCAGATGATCCATTTGGATTTAAGGTTTCTAATGCTTCAGGAACTAAAGTAAAACCAATAACTGATTTTGAAACCATTGAGAAAAAGACCCCCTCATCAGATTATTTAGACATTCCTTCCTTTGTTAAAAGGCAGATAGATTGATTTGCATTTTGAATTTACTAATAAGTACAGAGAATTAACTATATGGTCGATAGTTTTTTTACTGTTGCTTTCTTTACCAGTAAGATTTTATTTTCTTGAAAAATATCAATCCGAAATTGCAATAAAAAAATCTGTATCTATTTCGGAAAGGTCAACAGATATTTTGGCTCGAAGAGGGAAGATTACAGATCGAAACGGAGAAATTTTAGCTGAAGATATCCCTTCCTATGAGATCGGGCTGGAAATAAGTAAATTTTCTTTTAATCCCGATGAGATCTTAAAAATATCTTCTCTTTTGAATATAGAATCAAAAAGATTAAAAACTAGAATTTCTAAACAAGATAAAAAGTATTTGGTATTAAAAAGAAATGCATCTATTGAAACTTTCTTAAAAATTAAGGCCCAAAAAATCAAAGGAATTGTGGGTTATAAAAAATATACTCGCACCTATCCTAAGGGAGCGCCTTTTTCACAAATCGTTGGAGTTGTAAATACTTTTGATAATTCAGGAATCCAAGGAATTGAATTAAGTCTTAATTCATTGCTTACAGGAGCAAATGGAAAAAAAAATAATTTAAAAACTAGAAAAAATAAAACAATAAAGACCTCAATAGAAAATCCTTCTCATGGAAGAGATATTCGTCTCACGTTGGATGCAGATCTACAGTCCGAAGCTTACGGCATACTTGCTGAAACTGTAGATGAGCACAATGCAAATTCAGGATCGATGGTAGTTATCGATCCTGAAAGTTTTGAAATTCTTGCTATGTCTAATTATCCAAGTTTTGATCCAAACGATAGAAAAAAAATTACGATTGGGACTCTTGAAAATAAAGCCGCTACCGATTTGTTTGAGCCAGGATCAACAGTTAAGCCAATAATTATGGCAGCGGTTTTACAAAGCGATAATTCTATTGAAAATGATCTCATAAATACTAGTCCAGGATTTATTGATTATGAAGGTTTTATTACAAGGGATTTTAAAGATTATGGAACTCAAAATTTATCTCAAATAATATCTAATTCAAGTAATGTTGGGATGATAAAACTATGCGATAAATTTGAAGCCGAAACTATTGTTAATGGTTTTCATAAAATGGGATTCGGTAAATATATGAATGAAATTTTTATTTCTACAAGAGAAGGGTACCTTCCACCAATTAATAAATTGAGTAAAAGAGATAAAGTGAGTTTGTGTTACGGTTATGGGTTGCAGACTACTTTGTTAGAGCTAGTCAGTTCCTATTCAATTTTGTATTCTCAAGGCAAGTCAAAGCCATTGAGTTTAATATTTGATACAGCTCTTGATGAGCATGAGCAAGTTATTCCAGTTGAATTATCTTTGAAAATGGAAAAAATGTTAACAGCTGTTGTTGATGAAGGAACTGGTAGACGAGCAAAAGTCAAAGGAATTAAAATTTCCGGCAAAACCGGCACAGTAAAAAAAATTGGAAATCTTGGTTATGAAGAGCAATCATTAAATGCTCTTTTTGTAGGTCAGGCATCTTTAAATCAAAAAAACTTAATTGTCGGAGTAATTATTAGAGACTCACAAGTTAATGGAAGTGGAGGTGGAGACGTTGCAGCACCTTCGTTTGCAAATTTTATAAATAAGATTCGTCAAAAAGAAGGATATTATGACTTTTGATGAATTGATTTCTATAATTTTGGGGTTAAAAAAGAATTCTGAATGCAAATCTATAAAATTAAATTCAAAATTTATAGAAAAGAATGATATTTTCATAAGCATTTCTGAAGATTCAAAAAAAAATTTGGAATACGTTTCTGACGCGATTTCCAAAGGCGCTCAATTAATCATTTCGAGCGACAAAGATCAAAAAAATAAAAATTCTTTAATAAAATATTTTCCAAATATAAAAAATAAGCTTGGTGAGATTTCTAATATCTTTTATGAAGAGCCCTCAAAAAATTTTAAAGTTTTTGGGGTAACTGGAACAAATGGGAAATCATCAGTCTCCTATTTTCTTCACCAAATATTTACAAAAAACAATTTTAGATCAGCTTTGCTGAGTTCAGTTAAAAATAAAAAAAAAGATATTTTCTTTTCAGAATTAACTACTCCTGATACGTTTTTTTTGAACCAATTTATTTCTAATTTATCTGTTGAAAATTATAATTCCGTAATCTTAGAGGTTTCTTCTCATGCCATCCATCAAAAAAGAGTTGAAGGACTGGACTTCAATTTTGGGTGTTTTACAAATATTAGTAGAGATCATTTGGATTACCATAAATCTATGAAAGAGTATTCAAGAGTTAAAGAAAGTTTTTTTTTGGATAATGCTTTTGAATCTTGTCTAATTAATGTCGACACCTCCTTAGGTAAAAAGATAAAGAACATAAATAGTAATTTTTTTTCATTTTCATCAAAACAAAAAAATGTTGACTTTTTCTTTGATGAAAAAAGTGTGCTTCATCACGACCAAAAAACTTACAACTTAAAAAATTACTCTAGTTCTAATTTTATGCAAATTAATTTAGCTATGGCTCTATCTTTAGCATTAATCTCAAAGTTAAAGATAAATCTAAAAAATGTTAAAAACGTATTAAGTCCTTTGGGGAGATTTGAAAAAATAGAGGTTATTAAAGGAAAATATTGTGTAATTGATTATGCACATACTCCTATTGCTCTCGAGACGATTTTAAGTGAAGTTAATTCATCTCATAAGGGAGATGTCATTTCAATTTTTGGTTGCGGCGGAGATAGAGATAAGGGCAAAAGAGCAAAAATGGCAGAGATAGCAGAAAAATATTCGAATGGATTAATAATCACGAATGACAATCCTCGATGGGAAGATCCTCATAAAATTAAAAAAGACATAATGAAAGGATTAAAAAAATTATCTCAAGCCAATTTTATTTATGACAGAGAAGAGGCTATTAAGAAAGGGTTTTACTTATTAAAATCTGCAAAAAAAGATTCTGTTTTAATTATAGCTGGAAAAGGACATGAGGATTTTCAAGAAATTGAAGGAAAAAAATACCCTTTTAGTGACAAGAAAATTATCCAGAAATTGAGAAATGTTATTAGATAAAAAGCTTTCAAAGATTGTGAAAATAACAAACTCTAAGTTATTTGGTAAAGATTTAGTTTTTAATAAAATATCTACTGATACGCGAACTTTAAAAAAAGGTGATTTATTTCTTGCTTTGAAGGGAGAAAATTTTGATGGTCATGATTTTATAGAAAAGGCTATTTCTAAAGGTGCAAGTTCGATAGTCTCTGAGAAAGATTTAAGTCTCAAAATAAGTTATATAAAGACAAAAGATAACCTCATTTTTTTAAAAAAGCTTGCAGAACAAATAAGGAAAAATTTTAAGGGTACTATATTTGCCATAACTGGCAGTAACGGTAAAACTTCAACAAAAGAAATATCATTTTTAATCTTGAGTCATATTTTTGGTGAGAAAAAAATTTTTAAGTCTCCTAAAAATTGGAATAACGAACTTGGACTCTATTTCTCTTTATTGGAATTAGAATCAAATCATAACTATGCTGTATTTGAAATAGGAACAAATTTTCCTGGAGAAATTAATGCCTTATCTAAATTACTTAAACCTCATCATGGGTTAATTACCAATATAGGTCGTTCTCATTTGGAATTTCTTAAAAATCTTGAAGGTGTTGCAAATGAAAAATCTGAACTTTTTAAAAATGTACATAAAACCGGATTTTGCCTAGTCAGGGCACAAGATCAGTTTAAAGAAATTTTTTTTGATAAAGCGAAAGGTAAAAATTTAATCTTTCTTTCAAACAACAAAAAAGGAATTTTCGATTCAAATTTTGATGCATCTATTAAAATCATCGAAGCTGCTTTAAATCCAGAAATTTCAGCAGTGGAGAAAAATAAACTTAAGGAAAATATAAAAAAAATTATTAAAGTTCCTGGAAGGATGGAACAAAAAGTCGGTCCCAAAAACACTACTATTATTGATGATTCATACAACGCAAATCCTGATTCTTTTTTAGCTGCATTTAATGAAATTTCTAAATTTAGTTTCAAAAAGAAGATCTGTGTTATGGGGAAAATGGGAGAGCTAGGAAAAAATTCTACTCAACTTCATGATTCTGTAATAAAAGAATCACTAAATTATTTTGATCTTATTTTTTGCGTTGATTTTGAATCTAAAATTACTGACGAAAAAATAAAATACATTCCAAAAAGTGAGGTACAAAAGCATGTTAAAGGTTTTTTTGGAATAGATACTTTAATTCTATTTAAAGCATCAAGATCAGTTAAAATGGAATCAGTTATAAAACTTGCTTGATATGCTTTTACCTTTTCTAGATTTTTTAGCCGAAAGTTATGGACCTTTTCGTATATTTAACTATTTTACTTTTCGAGCAATTCTTGCGACCTTAACATCCCTTATTTTTTGTCTCGTATTCGGCAAATATTTTATTTCTTTTTTAGAGCATAGAAATTTTGGTCAAGTAATTCGAGAATTAGGACCAGAAAAACATTATGAAAAAAAAGGCACTCCAACTATGGGAGGAATTTTAATTTTAGCTGCAGTAACTTTTTCTTGTTTATGTTGGGGTGATTTTGGAAACAGGTATCTTTGGGTAATGATTTTTTTGATCATCTCTTTCGGCACTCTTGGTTTTTTAGATGATTTTTTAAAACTTAAGTTCAATTCAAGCGACGGTCTTTCAGCAAAAATGAAAATTTTCTGGCAAATATTATTTGCATCAATCATTGTTACCTACCTTTACCTTTCTCATTCGATACCACAGGAAATTAGTTTATATCTTCCTTTTTTGAAGGATTTTGCTTTAAATCTAGGTATTTTTTTTATTTTCTTTTCTGTTTTTGTAATCATTGGAACAAGTAACGCTGTGAATCTAACCGACGGTTTAGATGGACTAGCTATTATGCCTTCGGTTATGGTTGCTGGTGGCCTCGGTATCATTGCTTATATTTCTGGAAATATTATTTTTGCTGAATATTTAAATATTGTTTATTTACCGGGTACGGAAGAATTACTCATTATTTGTGGAACGATAATTGGGGCGGGTATTGGGTTTCTTTGGTTCAATACTTATCCAGCTCAAATATTTATGGGCGATGTAGGTTCATTATCCCTTGGAGCTGCCTTAGGGGGCATGGCCGTAATTTTAAGACAAGAAGTAATATTAGCCATTATGGGAGGTGTCTTTGTAATTGAGGCCCTTTCAGTAATCATTCAAGTAACCTCTTTTAAATTGACGGGGAAAAGAGTTTTCAAAATGTCTCCGATCCATCATCATTTTGAACTGTCTGGATGGGCTGAACCAAAAATAATTGTAAGGTTTTGGATTATTACTTTAATTTTAGTTTTAATAGCATTGGCATCATTTAGATTGCGTTAGAAATGCATTCAGAAGAAAAATATGTTCTTATTTTAGGCGCAGGACAGACAGGATTGTCAGCAACAAATTTTTTGAAAACAAAAAATTTTAAAATATTCGATACAAGAAATTTTATCGATTTGCCTGAAAACATCAAAAATAACTTTCTAATTAAAGAAAATTTAATTTCAGAGGATGGAATAAATATAAAATTAATTGACTACGTAATTTGTTCTCCTGGTTTTGATTTATCCCATCAGATAATAAAAAAACTAAAAGATAAAAACATTAGGATTAAAAGCGATATAGAAGTTTTTATAGAAAATAATGAATCAAAAATAATTTTAGTTACTGGCACAAATGGAAAGACAACAGTTTCTCTTCTTTTGGAAAAATTTATATCTTTGAAAGGTTATAGCTCAAAAGCTATCGGTAACATAGGTAGACCGGCCCTAGATTATGTCCACATAAAAAAGGATTATTTCGTGATAGAAGTTTCTAGTTTTCACTTAGAAATCTCAGATAATCTAAAATCTGACTTATCAATACTTTTAAATATCTCGGAAGATCATCTAGATAGACATAAAACATTTGATAACTATAAAAATATTAAAAACTCTATTTTCAATAATTCGAAAATATCCATTGGTAATAAGGACGATGAAAATATAAGAAAAGATCTCACAAATTATTTTGACGGAAACATAAATCTTGATATTGCAAATCTGAATGCAGTAAAAGCAACTTTAGATAATATTGGCATAAATTATTCATTTGAGGAGCTTGAAGAACAAAAATTCAAACCTGAGCATAGAATGGAATTTTTTTACAAAGATAAATTAAATAGAATTTTTATAAACGATTCAAAGGCTACAAACTGTGGTGCAACTCTAGCTGCAATTAACTCAATCAAAGGGGATGAAAAGATTTTTTTAATATGCGGGGGGCAAAGCAAAGGCGCTGATTTCTCAAGGTTGGCACAAGAAATAAAAAAAAATTGTTATGGGGTTATTATTTATGGAGAGGATAAAAATTTAATAATTGACGAATTGAGCGATTTTAATAAATTGACTGCTGATAGTTTTGAGGAGGTAATTTCTTTGTGTCTAAAAGTGTCAAAGCCCGATACTAAAGTTTTGTTTTCGCCAGCATGTGCAAGTTTTGATATGTTTAAAAATTTTGAAGACAGGGGTAACAAGTTCAAACAATTCATTTTAAATGAGAGAAACTCTTAAACA
>Ga0208390_1000445_pt1 | contig 14867 bp, 9 predicted proteins | sample Knorr_S7_td_Surf_FD_185594 | JGI IMG/M metagenome (GOLD analysis project Ga0208390, IMG submission 185594) | Marine microbial communities from Southern Atlantic Ocean transect - Knorr_S7_td_SurfaceA_ad_6m_LV_A (SPAdes) (version 2) | ecosystem: Environmental > Aquatic > Marine > Oceanic | place...
TACAAAAATATATTCTGAACCCACTTTGTCTGCTCCAACAATTTGATCAATTCCATAATCCTGTCCTCCAGAGTTACTTCCAACAGCAAAAGATCCAGTTGCTGAACCACAACTTACTACAATAGGTTTATCGGATTCAATTAATGTTCCTATTATCCCATATCCTGGTGAGGATGAATCCTCAGAAGAAAACACATATGATTCACCAGCATTCAAAGTTACCGTTGCTGAATTATTACCGCTTCTCATTGTTTGACCAGTAGGCAGTTGGATATTGATAATTGTTTGATTTTCTGTTGCCATTACAGAACCAAAATTTTGTTGATTATTTTGTCTGATTTGTAAAGCACCAAGTCTAAATTTAGTTCCAAGAGCAGATTCACCTTTTGAAACCAAGGCTCCACCATGACAACCTTGATTTCCACAAAAATTAACTGGAGTACTACTAACCCTAATTGACACATAAATTTCTTCTTCAGCTTCAATTATAAAACCAGCATTAGTTAATATTTGTTCAGTTTCGAAATCTCTAACAAATAAATTACCATTAAATCCATTTGGACCTGCACTAAATTCTTGTGAGTCAGTATTGGAAACTTGTCCGGAAAAAAATGTAGACCCATCAGGTTTTTTTACAGTAAAATTAACTGGATTAACAGATGGAGTTGAAATATAAATCCATTGATCATGTGGAGAATTAGCTCCACTGGCAGAAGCAGTCATCGGCGGTATATAGTGAACTTTACTTAACTGACTATTTAATTTTGTTCCGAAAAACAGAAAAAAAATCAATAATATTTTAAATGTAAATTTCACGATGCAACGTAAATATAAATTAAAATGTATAAAGTTTTTGGGATGTCATTAATTAACTATTTTTGATTTATATATGCTTCGCTTATACATTATTGGTGTTACAATTCTAATAGTTGCAATTCTATGCAATTTTATTGTTTCAAAATTTGGAATTGCAACGTGGTATGATTTTTTGAATAATGTTGCAAAAAATGAACCAAATAATTTTTCAGTTATTGATTATTTGTGGTTGTTTGTTTTGTACCCACTTGCATTAGGATCAGGTTTTTTATTGGGGGAAATAATTTCAAACTTAATTAACAAGTAGAATGAAGCAGGAAAGGGAGAGGAGAAAAGCATTAGTATATCATTCAAAACCAAACCCTGGAAAAATAAAGGTTGAACCAACAAAAAATTATCAAACTCAAAGAGATTTATCACTTGCTTACTCACCTGGAGTCGCATACCCTTGTTTGGAGATAAATAAGAATCCTGAAGATGTTTATAAATACACATCAAAATCAAATCTTGTTGCAGTCATTTCAAATGGAACCGCTGTTCTTGGTTTGGGAGATATAGGACCACTTGCTTCAAAGCCTGTTATGGAAGGTAAAGGTTTATTATTTAAAATTTTTGCTGACATCGATGTATTTGATATTGAGATTGATACAAAAAATATAGATGAATTTATTAGTACAGTTAAAAATATTGCCCCAACATTTGGCGGGATAAATTTAGAAGATATTAAAGCACCTGAGGCTTTTGAGATTGAAAGAAGATTAGTTGAGGACTTAAATATTCCAGTTATGCACGATGATCAGCATGGTACAGCAATTATTTCAGGAGCAGCACTTATTAACGCATTGGACCTTGCTAGAAAAGATATTGAAAAAATTAAAATGGTCATATGCGGAGCAGGTGCTGCAGCAATATCCTGTGCTAAAATGTATGTTGCTCTAGGTGTAAAAAAAAAGAACATCATAATGTTCGACAGCAAGGGACCAATAAATTCAAAAAGAGAAGATTTATCAGACGAAAAAAAACTATTCATTTCAAAAAAAGTAAATATTAAAAGTTTAGATGATGCATTAAAAAATTCTGATGTGTTTATAGGTCTATCTAAGGCTGACATGTTAAGTACCGAAATGTTGAAATCCATGTCAGAAAATCCAATAGTGTTTGCAATGGCCAATCCTGAACCAGAGATAAATTATAAACTTGCAAAAAGGACTAGGGAAGACATTATTTTAGCAACTGGAAGAAGTGATTATCCCAATCAAGTCAATAACGTATTAGGGTTCCCTTTTATTTTTCGTGGCGCACTTGATGTTAGAGCATCAAAAATCAATGAGAAAATGAAAATGGCGGCTGTTTATGCATTGGCTGAGCTTGCAAAAGAACCAGTCCCAGAAAATGTAAACGTTGTATACGGTGAAACCAAATTGACGTTCGGAAGAGATTATATTATACCCAAACCTTTTGATCCAAGATTAATTTCGAAAATACCACTCAAAGTTGCTAAGGCAGCAATTGATAGTGGTGTTGCTCGACTAGAAATTGATAACTGGGAAAGATATGAGAGAGAATTAGAATTAAGACTGGGGAATGAAAATAAAATAATTAGACTTCTTTTAGCCAAGGCAAAGAGTGATCCAAAAAAAGTTGTTTTTGTTGAAGCTGATAGGCTAGAGGTATTAAAAGCTGCTCAAATTGTTTACGATGAAGGAATTGCTATTCCAACGTTAATTGGTAGAAAAAAAAGAATAAAAAAATTGATGCTTGAAATTGATTTTGATCATGATTTAAAAGTTATAGATTTAAGTCAAAAAAAATCTATTTCAACTATTAAAAGATATGCTAAGAAGTTCTTTAAGCAGAGAAAAGATAAGGGAATGACATTAAGTCAAGCAGAAACTCTAATGAGAAGAAGAGATTATTTTGGGTCCATGATGGTAAAACTTGGAGAAGCCGATGCTTTAATTTCTGGATTTTCTAGAAGCTATCCGGATGTAATCAAGCCAATATTGAAAGTTATTGGAAAAAGTAAAGGAGTCAGAAAAGTAGCCGCTACAAACCTAATGATTACAAGTAATGGGCCTTTGTTTTTAGCTGATACATCAATAAATATTAATCCAACTTATAATGAAATTGGCTATATAGCTATTTTAGCTTCCGAAACAGCTAAGATGTTTGGTTTTGATCCTGTAATTGCTATGTTGTCTTATTCAAATTTTGGTTCATCCAATCATCCTATGGCTAAAAAAGTTGAAAGAGCAGTAAAATTTTTAAAACGTTGTGCTCCAGAACTTGTTGTTGACGGGCCTGTTCAATCTGATTTCGCATTAAATAGACCAATGTTTGCAAATAAATTTGACTTTTCTAAACTATCTGGTCAAAAAGTAAATGTGATGGTATTCCCTAATCTTGATTCTGCTAATATTACTTATAAAGTGATAAAAGAACTTGATAATGCAATGTCAATTGGACCAATAATAATGGGAATGGATAAGCCAGTTCATATTTTACAATTAAAACCAAGTGTAGAAGAGATAGTAAATATAACAGCAATTGCAGTAGTTGATGCTCAAAACAGAAAATAGTAATTTAGTAAAATGATAACACAGATTAAGGGAAGACTAATTGAAAAATCTCCAACTGAATTAGTTGTTGATTGTAATGGAATAGGTTACAGTATTAATATTACACTTAATACTTTTTCTAAGATAGGTAATGATGAAAATATAAAACTCTACACACATTTAATTGTAAAAGAAGATTCTCATACTTTATTTGGTTTTCTTAGTAAGTCAGAGCGTAGTTTATTTAAATTATTAATTTCAGTTTCTGGAGTCGGGGCAAGCACTGCTAGAACAATGCTTTCTTCAATGACAACCGGTGAAATTATTTCCTCTATAAATACGGAAGATGTTAATTCTGTCCAATCCATAAAAGGAATTGGTTCTAAAACTGCACAAAGAATAATTTTAGAACTAAAAGATAAAATTCATTCTCAAGAAATTGATGATAGTAAAATTCATTTAATTACTAAAGATGCCGATGAAGCAATTACTGCATTGGAAGTTCTTGGCTATTCAAGAAAGCATACTATTAAAATTATAAATAAAATAAAGGCTGAAAATCCAAGTATTTCTGTTGAAAGCTTAATCAAAAAAGCTTTAAATAAATTATAACTTGTTGTGGTTATTTGGTTTTCAAATATCAGCTTTATTAAAAGAGTTCATTTAATTTTATTAATGTTTTGCTTTGGTTTTTATTCTTTTTCACAAGAAAAAATCACTTTAGATACAATTAATAATACAATTTACATGGGAGAATTTAATTTAAAATCTCCGTCAAATATTATTTTAAAGTACAAGTATGATCCAGATTTAAATCTTTATATCTACCAGTCAAAAATTGGAGATATTGATGTTGGGTTGCCATTAAAATTAACGCCTGATGAATACAGAAATTTTTTTAAAAAAGATATTATAAAAAAATATTTTAATGATCAAACCCAATTAATGGAAAGTGATGATGAAGCAAGTAAGAGAAATTTATTACCTAATTTATATATAAATTCTAACTTCTTTGAATCAATATTTGGAGGTAATGAAATAGAATTAGTTCCACAGGGATCCATAGCTATAGATTTAGGAGCTAGATATAATAAAAGGGATAATCCAACAATACCAGTTAGAAATCGTAGTAATTTGAGTTTAGATTTTAACCAGCTTATATCTTTGAGTTTAGCTGGAAAAATAGGTGAAAAATTATCAATTAATTCAAATTACGATTCTCAATCAACATTTGATTTTCAAAATTTATTAAAGCTAGATTATACGCCTAATGAGGATGATATTATTCAAAAAATTGAGCTAGGAAATGTAAGTATGCCAATAAGTGGATCTTTGATAAATGGAGCACAAAGTCTTTTTGGTTTTAAAACTCAACTAAAATTTGGTAATACAACTATTGATGCAGTATTATCAGAGCAGAGATCACAATCTAAAACTGTTTCAACGAGTAGTGATGGATCTATGAATGAATTTTCATTTACTGCATTAGATTATGAAAGTAACAGACATTTTTATCTTGCTCATTTCTTTAGAAAAAATTTTGACAAATCATTAGAATCATATCCTTATATAAATTCATCTGTTAGAATTACTAGAGTTGAAGTTTGGGTTACAAATAAATCAAATGAAACTAAAAATATAAGAAATATCATTGCTTTACATGATCTAGCTGAAAGTGATCCGGATTTTACAATTGCTGATGACAAAACTTCAAATTTTTTTATCCAAAATAATTCAAGCTCAAATCCTGATAATTCGGTTAATAATTTTGATCCTTCAAAAATTGGTCAAAATTTATTAAATGAGAATATTCGAGACATCACCAATGTAAATTTGGGATTTGAGGCTGATTCAAATTTATTTACTGAAGGCTCTGATTATTCAATACTTGAAAATGCAAGAAAGTTGGATGAAAGTGAATACTCACTACATGATCAACTTGGATATATATCTCTTCAACAACCCCTAAATAATGATGAAATATTAGGTGTTTCATTTCAATACACCTTAAATGGAAAAGTTTATCAAGTAGGCGAGTTTTCAGATGATGGAATTGTTTCAGTAGATAATTTCAATGATCAAGTTGTTAGAAAAGGTCTAATTGTTAAACTTTTAAAGAGTAGCATTAATAATGTAAGACTTCCAGTGTGGAAACTTACTATGAAAAATATTTATAGTTTAGGATCTTTTCAAGTCTCAGAGAATGATTTCAGATTAAATATTTTCTACAATAACCCTTCTTCATTAAATTACATAAGACCTGTAGATAACAACACATGGCCTGAAAATCTTGACAAAATTAGATTATTAAATCTTTTTGACCTTGACAAACTAGATTCAAATGGTAATTTACAAAATGGTGGAGATGGTTTTTTTGATGCAATTGATGGAATTACAATTATTAAAAATAAAGGACTTTTAATTTTTCCAAATGAAGAACCTTTTGGAAGATTTTTATTCGAAAAGCTTAGAAGTGATCAAAATGAAACTTATGAAGATCCTTTATCATACAATAAAAATCAGTTGAAATATGTTTATAATGAACTCTATAGTTTAGGAAAAACATCTGCAGAAAAATACATTGAAAAAAATAAATTTAATATTAAAGGTAAATATAAGAGTGATTCATCTAGTGAGGGAATAAATACAGGTGAATTTAATATCCCACAGGGATCCATTGTTGTATCTGCAGGTGGAAGAGTACTGCAGGAAGGAATTGACTATTTAGTTAACTATCAGAACGGAAATGTTCAAATTTTAGATGAGTCATTAAAAAATTCTAATATTCCAATTGAAATATCCACAGAAAGTAATTCGTTTTTTAACCAACAAAAAAGAAGATTTTCTGGGTTTAATGTTGATCATAAGTTTAGTGATAATTTTAAAATAGGCGCAACACTTATAAATTTAAGTGAAAGGTCTATTTCTCGAAAATCTAATTATGGTTCACAACCAGTTAATAATACCTCTTTTGGTGTTAATGCTGCCTTTTATTCACAAGTACCCTTTTTAACTAGAATGGTAAATAAATTAACAAATATAAAATCAGATGTTGAATCTAGTATTTCATTTAAAACAGAATTTGCTGTTTTAAGGTCTTCAGAACCAAGAAAATCAGGCTATGATAAATCAGCAAGTGTATACATAGATGATTTTGAAGCAAGTCAAAATAAACTAGATTTAAAAGATCCACTTTCTTGGAAGCTTTCATCAATACCTGTTGGGTTTTCAGGTTTTGAATTTGGCAATAATGACCTAAGAACAGGGTATAATAGAGCTAAGTTGTCATGGTACACAATTGATCCTATATTTTATTCGTCAAGAAGACCATCTGATATTACTCTAGAAGAAATATCAAAAAACTCAACTAGAAGAATATTTATTGATGAAATTTTCCCTGAATTGGATTTATATCAGGGAGAATCAAGGATACAATCAACTTTTGATTTGTCTTTTTACCCAAATGAAAGGGGACCATATAATAATAATAACGAGCTAAATTTTATAAGTGATACTAAACAAAATTGGGCAGGAATTACTAGAAAAATTAATAGTACAAACTTTCAAAAAACCAATGTTGAGTATATTCAATTTTGGCTTTTAGATGATTTTTCAGATTTTAATACTAATGAATCAGAGTTAGGTAAAATTTTGTTTCATCTGGGAAATATTTCAGAGGATATTCTTGCTGATGGGAAAAAACAGTTTGAAAATGGACTTCCAACTCAAAACGAAAATAATTTTCAATTATCAAATTGGGGAAAAACCCCAACAAGTCAATCATTAACTTACTCCTTTAGCTCAAATGTAGAGGATAGAAAATCTCAAGATTTAGGTTATGATGGTTTAGACGATTCAGAAGAATTATCAATTTACAATAATGGTAATTCTCAAGATCCCGCTAATGACAATTATCAATATTATTTAGATTTGAGCGGAGACATTGTAAGTAGGTATAAGAACTATAATAATGTCCAAGGAAATTCGCCAATTCAAACCAGCTCAAATAAAAGAGGCTCTACAAATATTCCAGATGTTGAAGATGTTAATAATGACAATACTATGAATAGAATTGATAGTTATTTTCAATATAGTGTACCATTATTTAAAAATATGTCAAGGGAAAATCATCCTTTTATCATTGATGTGAGAGAAAATAATGTAAAACTTCCGAACGGTAATAGCATTAATTCTAGATGGCTACTTTTTAAAGTGCCAATTTTTAAAGAATATTATGAAGGAAAAAGTATTAGTCAATATTTTCAATCTATAAATGGAATTAATGATCTGAAATCAATAAGTTTTTTTAGAATAGCCTTGAGTAATTTTCAAAAACCTGTTACACTAAGATTTGCAACTCTTGATTTGGTCAAAACGGATTGGAAAAGATTTACATTGCCACTTAATCAAAATAATACTTTAAGTTCTGAAACCAATTTTGAGATTGGATCTGTAAATATTCAAGAGAATGAAAATAGAAAGCCTGTAAATTATATTTTACCACCCGGTCTTGAAAGAGAGGAAGTATTTAATAATAACTCAATTATTAGACAAAATGAGCAATCTTTATCACTTAAGGTTAAAAATTTACTTCCTAAAGACTCAAAGGCAGTTTATAAAAATATTGAATTGGATTTACGTCAGTATAAGAAAATAAAAATGTATGTTCATGCAGAATCTTTAATCAATGAACCAAAGTTACCAGGTGATGGTGTCGACAATGATTTTGATGAGCGACTGGTTGCTTTTTTGAGGTTAGGTTCTGATATTAATGAAAATTATTATCAAATTGAAGTTCCTCTCAAACCAACATCATTTAATACAAGTAATAGCTTCAGATTTTCTGCTGAGTCGGTTTGGAACCCGGAAAATAATTCTATTGAATTTGATTTAGAAAAATTTTTACAAATAAAAATGGAGATTATCAGCAAAAAAATTCAAAGTAATGAAGCAATTTATTTTGATGAGGACATGAATTTAATTGATGAATTCAGTCAAATAAGTAAACTTCCAGGTCAAAAAAAATATAAATTTTCTATAAAGGGTAATCCATCTTTGGGAAGAATTAGGACAGTTCTTTTAGGTTTAAAAAATCCATCTCAAAAAATTGGTGATAAATTGTCTGGTGAAGTATGGTTTAATGAATTAAGAATTTCGAATATTAAAACTGACGGAGGATGGGCTGCTATTGGAAGCCTGGATGCAAACTTGGCAGATTTTGCTAACATTTCATTAAATGGCAGATTAAGCTCTGTTGGATTTGGTTCAATTGATAAAAACCCTAATGAAAGATCAAATGATTCTTACAAACAATTTAATTTTATTACTAACGTAAATGCTGGTCAATTACTCCCTGAAAACTGGGCTATCAATATCCCGCTTAGTTACACATATTCTGAGGAATTAACAAAACCAAAATACGATAGTTTTTATAATGATATTGAACTTAATAAAGTTTTAGATTTATCAAATAATAAAGATTCAATTATTAATCAATCGCAAATTTTATCAAGATCTAAAAGTTTCAGTGTTTTAGGTCTATCAAAGAAAAAAAATAGCAACAAAGAATCGAGATTTTATGATATTGAGAATTTGAATTTTTCATACTCATACAGTGAAAGTAATTTTAAAGATTATGAACTGGAATATTCAGATAGAAAGAGGATTAGGGCTAATGCAAATTATTCTTTTAGTTTTAATGATTTAAGTATCTATCCTTTTGAAAAATTAATTTCTGAAGATTCTAAATATTTAGCTTGGTTAAAACAGTTTAATTTCAACCCATTACCAGCAAGTTTATCATTTTCGGGGGATTTTTATAGAAGTCTATTTGTCCAAAAATTTAGAGAAATAAATTATACTGGCGTTAGCTCTAGCAGCCAAATACCTATTCCAGAGCTGAGACAAAGAAAATATTTATTTGATTGGAATATGTCTGTCTCACATAATTTAACTAATTCAATTAGAATAAATTACAATGCTTCAAATTCTAATTTAGTCCAAAATTTTGGAGAAGATGAATCTAATATTTATAATACTGACATAGGTATTTTTGATAATTTTTTTAATGTTGGAGAGCCTAACTTTTTTAATCAAAATATTACACTTAATTATCAATTACCTTTTGATTTGATACCTTTTTTAAATTTTATTGAAGGATCTTATAATTACAGTGGAGACTTTAATTGGCAAAGAGGATCTGATATTTTAAATAATATTATTTCCGAATCTGGTCAAATTTTAGGTAGAGTTAATACAATTCAAAATGCTAATAATCAAAGTCTCTCATTAAGCCTAAATTTCGATAAAATTTACAGAAACATATCTTGGTTATATAAGGATGATTTCATAATAACTGAGTTAATAAAGAGTTTTAAAAGAGTAAGATTAAATTATTCAGAAAACTCAGGAAAAGTTTTACCTGGATATATACCTTCAATTGGGTTTTTAGGTACAACAAGACCTTCAATTGGTTTTGTTTTTGGAAGTCAATCGGATATTAGATATGAGGCAGCTAAGAACGGTTGGTTAACAGATTTTCAAAATTTTAATCAGCCATTTCAAAAAATATTTAATTCAAAATTTGATTTTACAGGAGAGATAGAGCTATTGAAATCGATAAGAATTGATTTGAATGCGAATAGATCTTATTCAAATAATTTTACAGAAAATTTTAATGTTACAAATCAAACTTATTTTTCTTCAAACCCTAATTATTATGGTAATTTTTCAATTTCTAGTAATATGTTAAAAACATCTTTTAAAAAAAGAAATAAAGATTTTTCTTTCTCTTTTGATAAGATGAAAAAAAATAGGATAATTATTGCCCAAAGATTAATTTCTCAAAAAAGCTTGAACAATGTAGAATTAGATAGTGATGGTTTTCCAGTGGGTTTTTCAAAAAATAATCAGGAAGTATTAATCCCTTCTTTTTTATCAGCATATTTAGGAAAAAATGCAAATCATATCAATTTAAATCCTGTTAGTCGAAACCCAAAGCTAAATTGGTCATTACAATTCGACGGACTGAGTAAAATATTTGAAAATTTTATTTCAAGAATATCAATAAGTCATTCCTACAGATCAAATTTTACAATTAATAATTATAGATCTAACTTAAATTATGAGTTAAATTCATTTGATATTTCAGGTGATTACCTAAGTGAAAAGCTATATTCAAATGTTAATTTAGTTGAGCAGTTTAACCCATTAATTGAATTAGATATTGAATTTAAAAATTCTTTCAGGTTAGTTTTTGATGTAATAAGAGACAGGGCTATCTCCTTGAGTTTAGCAAATAATTTTATTACTGAGTCCTGGGGAAATGAATACATAATTGGATTAGGTTATAGAGCAAGAAATGTAAGAATAAATTCTTCATTAGCTCCCAATTCAAACTCCTTTGCTGGAGACTTAAATACAAAGTTGGACTTTAGTATTAGAAAAAATATGACAATAATTAGAAATCTTAATATCCAAGATAATAAAGTCTCTGCAGGTCAAACTTTAATTTCTGCTAAATTAACAGCTGATTATGCTTTAAGTAGAAATTTTTCAGCTATATTTTTTTACGACCATATGTTTTCTAAATATGAAATTTCATCTGCATTTCCACAAACCAATATCAGATCAGGTATTACATTGAGATATAATTTTGGTAATTAATATAGATAGGTTAATTTAGAAAAATGGAAATTATAGATAATTTAAAATATACTAAAGATCATGAGTGGGTTATGCTTGATGGTAAAATTGCAACTGTTGGAATTACTGATTTTGCTCAGAGCGAATTAGGAGATATTGTTTACATAGAGGTAGATACAGTCGATGAGGAATTAAATAAAGATGAAGTATTTGGGACAGTCGAAGCTGTTAAAACTGTTTCAGACTTGTTTTTACCTATGTCCGGAAAAATAATTGAATTTAATGAGTCTTTAAATGACAATCCTGAAAAAGTCAATGATTCTCCATATGATGAGGGATGGATTATCAAAGTTGAAATTACAAATCCAGCTGAGCTGGACGAATTACTAGATTCAAAAACCTATTCTGAAATTACTTAGTAAAATAAATTTAAAGTTACTTGCAATTAGTTATACAATTCTGATTGTTGTATTATCTCTAAGTCCAATTCCTGGAAAGATTCCTAGTTTTAGGTTTTTTGAAATGGATAAATTAATTCATTTAACTATGTATTTTATTTTGATTTTACTCTGGGGAATTAATCTTATTAGCTATAAATTTAGTTTAATTAAAATTCTTTTTTTAACTATATTTTTTGGACTAATTATCGAAACTTTACAATATCTACTTCCATTCGGAAGATATTTTGATTTTGGTGATATTATTGCGAATTCTGTAGGAGCTATTATTGGAATAATTATTTTGCTTTTTTATAAAAAAAAATTACTTTAGCTTTCCATGATTTCAAAAAAAAGTCCTAAAGCAGATTTAAATAATAAAAGTTCATTTTACTTTGCTATTGGATTATTTCTTGTATTATTTATTTCCTGGAGGGCTATCGAATATAAAAATTGGGATGACGATGGCTATGGATATGTCGCTTTAGATGTTGAAAATGACGACGATGAAGAAATTCCTATTACTGAACAATTAAAGACACCTCCACCTCCACCTCCACCACCTGCTCCTGAGATTATTGAAATTGTTGAAGATGAAGAAGAGATAGAAGAAACTATCATTGAATCAACTGAAACTGATCAAGAAGAAATTGTTGAAGAAGTTGAAGTTGTTGAAGAAGATTTAGATTTAGATGTACCATTTGCTATAATTGAAGACGTACCATTATTTCCTGGATGTGAGAGAGTTCCTAAATCTCAAAGAAGAGATTGTTTTCAAGAGAAGATTCAGCAGCATATTATTAGAAATTTCAGGTATCCTGAGATCGCCCAAGAAATGGGTATTCAAGGAAGAGTTTTTGTTCAATTTACAATTGGTAAAGATGGTTTTATTTCTGGAATAAGAACTAGAGGCCCCGATAAGAATCTTGAAAAAGAAGCAGACAGAATTATTAGTAAGCTACCAAGAATGACACCTGGTAAACAACGAGGGAGACCTGTCAGAGTCCCTTTTAGTGTACCTATAACATTTAAATTACAGTAAAATACACTTTACTTATTTGTAAACTTTTACTATCTAAGTTACATTTGCATTCGATTAAAACGCTGAGTTGAATAAATCCGCAATATTTTTTTCATTAACAAAAGCTAGACTTGCCTTAAGTGTTGTTTTTTCATCAATGGCAGGCTATATACTTGCTGTTGATTATATTGTTGTTAAAGATCTTATATTTTTAATTTTAGGAGGTTATTGTATAGTTGGGGCCTCTAACTCATTTAATCAAATTATTGAAAAGGATAAGGACAAGTTAATGGATAGAACTAAATTAAGACCACTACCAACAAAAAAAATTACAACACAAAATGCATTTTGGATTTCAGTTATTTTAACTTTGATAGGTCTTTTCATGTTATACATGATCAACTATAAAACGGCTTTTTTTGCTGCAGTATCAGTTTTTTTGTATACATGTGTTTATACACCTTTAAAACCCATAACTCCACTTTCAGTTTTTGTTGGAGCAATTCCAGGTGCAATTCCATTTATGTTAGGATGGGTAGCAGGAACAAATAAATTCGGAATCGAACCCGGTACATTATTTATGATTCAATTTTTTTGGCAATTCCCTCATTTCTGGTCTTTAGGGTGGATGTTAGATGATGACTACAAAAAGGCAGGTTTTGTAATGCTACCTACAGGTAAAAAAGATAAAAAAACTGCATTACAGATTATATTGTACACAATTTGGATGATGATTATTTCAATTTTCCCTGTCAGTGGATTAACTGGGAACTTAAGTCTAAATTTTGGCTCGGCTATTGTAGTATTTATATTAGGTGCAGTTATATTAGTCTTAGGCATTAACCTTTATAACAAAATGGATACTAATTCGGCTAGAAAATTATTTTACGGTAGCGTCTTTTATCTGACATTAATTCAAATAGTATACGTAATTGATAAATTTATATGAATAATTTATCCTTAAAAAATAAGCAAGATAGGGCAAGAAAAATGATGCTCCTTTTATCTTTACTTAGCATAACGATGACTTTTGGAGGATTAACAAGTGCCTATGTTGTTAGTAAAGGTAGACCTGATTGGCTCACCGATTTTACTTTACCAGTCTCATTTATTTACAGTACAATTGTTTTACTTGTTAGTAGTGTAACAATCCACTTGTCTAAAATATTTTTATCTAAACCTAATGGAAAATCAAATTCTTTGCGATTATTAATAGTAACGTTTATTCTTGGTTTATTATTTCTTTTCTTTCAGTTTAATGGTTTTAATGATTTTATTGAACAAGGATATTATTTTGCAGGTGCTCAAAGTAATGTTACTACATCATTTATTTATGTTTTAGCTTTTGTTCATATTTTACATTTGATTGCAGGATTAATTGTTTTATTAGTATTGATTTTTAATACATATTATAATAAATATTTAGCTTCAAGTCTTGGATTTTCATTGGGTGTTACATTTTGGCATTTCCTTGATTTACTCTGGCTTTATTTGTTCTTATTTTTCTATTTCTTTGGTTAAAAATTCATTAACTTTGTCAAAAATTCTTTCTAAATGAGTTCTACAATTTCCTCTGCTGAAGTTCAAAATGATTGGGACGGAGGAGGAAAACCGCTAAAAGCAAGCTATGGTAAATTAATGATGTGGTTTTTCATTGTTTCCGATGCATTAACTTTTTCTGGTTTTCTTGTATCATACGGTTTTGCAAGATTTAAACATATTGATTCGTGGCCAATTGCTGACGAGGTTTTCACACACTTTCCTTTTTTACATGGTGTAGATGCTCCCATGTATTATGTTGCTTTAATGACTTTTATTCTTATTTTTTCATCTGTTACAATGGTACTTGCTGTTGATGCTGGACATAATAATAACAAAAATAGAGTAGCTTTTTACATGTTGTTAACTATTGTTGGTGGGGCTGTTTTTGTAGGTTCTCAGGCCTGGGAATGGGCAAATTTTATAAGAGGTGAATATGGTGCTCTTGAAACAAAAGGTGGTCAAATAATACAGTTTGTTGATAGCAATAACTCAAACAAAAGAATTGCCTTAAAAGATTTTGCTGATTTCATTCCTCAAGAAAGACAACAACACCAAAGAAGTAATGGTTTGTGGTTTAGAGACGAATCTTCATTACCTAACTTTACTCTTGATGAGGTTTATCAGGGTTTTTTAGCTAATTCCAATTTATTGGTTAGATCTCAAAAGATTGACGATAATGGAAAAAAAATAATTTTATCACGAGAAGAATCAATCGAAAAAGTATCTCAAGCTGTTTATGTTGTTGAAGGGGCTAACCTGATAAGAAATGAGTATGGTAATAGATTATTTGCAGATTTTTTCTTCTTCATAACTGGTTTTCATGGTTTTCACGTTTTTTCTGGTGTTGTT
>Ga0208390_1000446_pt1 | contig 14858 bp, 15 predicted proteins | sample Knorr_S7_td_Surf_FD_185594 | JGI IMG/M metagenome (GOLD analysis project Ga0208390, IMG submission 185594) | Marine microbial communities from Southern Atlantic Ocean transect - Knorr_S7_td_SurfaceA_ad_6m_LV_A (SPAdes) (version 2) | ecosystem: Environmental > Aquatic > Marine > Oceanic | place...
ATGAGATAGACAGGATAATTCTAGATAAGGAGTATAAAACTTTAGAGTCTAAAGTAGATGAAAGTGTTTACGAGGATAAAATTGATTTGACTTTCACTATTTCTGAAGGGGAAAAGTATTCTATTGAAAGAATTAATATATATGGAAATAATATTACTCAAGAAAATGTAATTAGAAATCAATTATTAATTGATGAGGGAGATGAGTTTAATTCAATTTTAACAGCAAAATCAATCAATAATATAAAAGCTCTTAATATTTTTAAATCTGTAAACAGTGAAATAATTGATAATGATGATAGAAGTAAGATTGTAGATATTACAATTGAGGAAAAGGCTACCGGTGAGATAATGGCAGGAGCTGGTGTTGGAACTGATGGAACCTCATTTAGCTTTGCCGTTAAAGAAAATAATTATCTTGGTCGTGGTATTGGATTAACTAGTGAATTGACTGTTTCAGAAGAAACCATTAAGGGTCAATTGCGAGTTAAAAATCCAAATTATAAAAATTCAGACAAATCTGTGAACTTTAATGTTCAATCTTTAGAAACTGATAGATTGACTGACTCTGGTTACAAAACTAACAAAACTGGTTTTGGATTTGGAACAAGTTTTGAGTATCAAGATGATGTTATCATTGGTATTGGGCAAGATTCTTTTTATGAAAAAATTGATACAAACAGCTCAGCCTCAACAAGACAAAAAGCTCAAGCTGGAAACTACTGGGATACATTTTTAAATATAGATTTAGATTATGATAAACGTAATCAAAAGTATAAAACCTCTGATGGATTTAGAAGTTTTTATGCAGTCAATTTACCGGTTGTCAGTGAAAATAATTCCTTAACTAATACATATATTTTCTCATTTTTTGAGGAATTATATCAAGATAATGTCACAAAGCTCTCATTTTACGCAAAATCATCTACCTCATTAACCAACGATGACATTAAATTATCCGAAAGAATATTTTTGCCAAGTCATAGACTTAGGGGATTTGTTAGTGGCGGTGTTGGTCCTAAGGACGGAAATGATTTTATTGGAGGAAATTATGCGTCTTCATTAAATATTCAAACATCTATTCCACAACTCTTACCAAACATTCAAAATATGGATGTTTCAATGTTTTTAGATGCTGGAAATGTTTGGGGAGTTGATTACGACTCAAGTTTGAGCGATACAAATAAGATTAGATCATCAATAGGTATCGGAGTTGATTGGTTCACATTAGTGGGTCCATTAAGTGTGTCTTTTTCACACCCAATTAGTAAAGTTGATACCGATAGAACAGAAACATTTAAATTTAATCTAGGAACCACATTTTGATAAGAAAAAATTTTTTTTTTATAATTATTTTCTATCTATGTGGATCATTCAGTTGTTGGTCTTCAGAAAAAATAGCTTTCTTAGATGTAGATTTGATACTAAATAAATCAAAACCTGCACTATCAATAATTAAAAAGATTGAAAATATCAGAAACCAAGAAACAAAAAAATTAAAAAAGTTTGAAGACGATTTAGCAATGAAAAATGAGGAAATTAAAAAAACTAAAAATTTAGTTTCTGAAAAAGAGTTGAATAACAAAATTGCATTATTAAGACAGGAAGCTAAATCTTTTGAAGAATTAAGAAAAAAAACTATCAAAGATTTAAATATTAAAAGAAATGAAGAACTCAATAATTTTTTAAAACTTATAAACCCAATAGTTCAAGAATATATGCAAAAAAACTCTATTGATATAATTATCGATAAAAAAAATATATTCATGGCAAAATCTAAAAATGATATAACAGAAGATATATTAAAAATAATTAATTCAAAAATTAAGTAAATGGAAAAACTAAATAAAAAACAAATTGAAGAACTACTACCACATCGAGAACCAATGTTGTTAATAGATGAGTTAAACGAGATAAAAAAATTAAAATCTGCTACAGCTGTTTTAAATGTAAAAAAAGATAGTTTTTTTGTGAATGGACATTTCCCCGGGCAACCCGTTATGCCAGGTGTTTTAATAGTAGAATCTTTTGGGCAAGCAGCTGCTGCGTTGACTGCACATGGTTTAGATAAATCTACATATGAAAATAAATTAGTCTTTTTAATGAGTGTAGAAAAAGCTCGCTTTAGGAATCCAGTAATACCTAATTGTAAACTTGAATTAAGAATAGAAGCAATCAGATCACATGGAAGAGTATGGAAATATAAAGGAGACGCTTTTGTAAACAATACTAAAGTTGCTGACGCAATATGGTCAGCTACTATTGTTGACAGGAAATAATCAGCAATATTTGTTTACTACAAAATTTGCTTTGCTTTGATAAAAGCAATCATGTCTAATCCCTTTTTTTCAAACAAAGGACCAATAAGTCTTGCTCAAATTTTCAATATATTAAAGATTACTAATGAAAAAAAAACTGATTTTAATCTTTTTGATATAAAAGATCTAAATAATGCTAATAAGGATTCTATAACTTTTTTTCATTCGAAAAAATACAAAGATGAAGCAAAAATAACTAAGGCATCATTTTGTTTAACTTCAGACTTATTAAAAGATTTTTTGCCGAACACTTGTCAACCTATCATTGTAAGTAATGTACTTACTGCGGTTGCTAGAATTACTAAAGAATTCTATCCAGACTCGATAGAGGACGAATTTGATAATAAAGTTTTTAATATTGAAAATAAAGATTTTGGTATTATTAACCATGGTAAGAATGTTTTGGTGGGAGAAAATGTTAAAATTGGATCTAATTGTTTGATTGGTCATAATTCAATAATAGAAAAAAACGTTCAAATTGGTGACAATTGTAAAATTGGATCAAATACAATCATAAGAAATTCGATAATAAAAAATAATGTTACTATTCTTGATAATTGTATTATTGGAAAAAAAGGGTTTGGATTTTTTCCAGATAAAAAAAAAAATTTTAGATATCCACATATAGGAATTGTAGTGATCAATGAAGATTGTGAAATTGGTTGTGGTGCAACAATTGATCGGGGTTCAATGTCTAACACCGAAATAGGAAAAAATACATTTTTAGATAATCAGATACATATAGCGCACAATGTAAAGATTGGAGAAAATACAATTATTGCTGGCCAAGTTGGAATAGCTGGAAGTTCAACCATTGGTAATAATGTAAGAATTGGAGGTCAGGCTGGAATATCAGGTCATTTAAAAATTGGAAATAATGTAGACATCGCTGGAGGAAGTGGAGTTATAAAAGATATACCAGATAATTCTAGGGTTATGGGATATCCAGCAAAAAATTTAAGAGAGTTTTTAAGAGAAAATAAATAATGATTCATGGTACTGCAACAATAGATCCAAAGGCTAAAATTTCTTCAAACGTAAAAATTGGTCCCTATTGTGTGGTAGGACCAAATGTTGAAATAGGTGATGAGGTAATTTTACAATCTCACGTTCACGTTTTAGGTAAAACAAAAATTGGCAAGAAAAATAAGATCTATTCATTTGCCTCTATTGGCAATGAACCTCAAGATTTAAAATACAATGGAGAGGATACCAAACTTGAAATTGGTGATGGAAATAAAATAAGAGAATATGTAACTATTAATACAGGAACAATTGGAGGTGGCGGTTTAACAAAAGTTGGAAATAATTGTTTATTCATGGTTTCATCTCATGTGGCACATGATTGTATTGTTGAGGACAATGTAATTTTGGCTAATAATGTACCTCTTGGTGGCCATGCACATATTGAACAAAATGTAATTATAGGAGGCAACTCAGCGGTCCAACAATTTACTAGGGTAGGTAAGTTTGCGATGATTGGGGGTATGTGTGGTGTTGTTAGAGATGTTATTCCTTATGCAATGGTTCATGGCAACAGAAGTATACTTCAAGGACTAAACTTAATAGGATTAAGAAGACAAAAAATTCCCAATAAAGAGATTATCGCATTAACCGAGGCTTATAAAGAGATATTCAAAAGTGAAAATTTAACTGAAAATTTAAAAAATTTGAAATCTGATCTAAAAAAGAACAATCTAGTTAAAGATGTGATTGAATTTTTAGAGAAAAATAAAAAAAGACCAATTTGTACACCTTTTTTAAAATAAAATGTTTGGTTTATTTCTAGGCGATACTGATTTTTCAAAAATTGTTCTAAAGAAAGTAAAAAAATTAAATAAAGATTATTTTATCATTGATTTTTCCAAAAGTAATAAATTTGCTAAAGAAAAAAATTCTTACAGAATAAGTATCGGTAAATTTGGAAAAATTATAAATCTAATAAAAGAAAAAAAATCTAATAAAGTTCTTTTTGCTGGAAAAATTGCTAAGCCTAAATTTTCATCCTTAAGATTAGATTTAAAAGGAATTTATCATATGCCTAGTGTTATTAAAGCTGCTAAATTAGGTGATGCAGCTATTATAAAGGCTATAATAAAAATCCTTAGTTATGAAAAAATTAAAGTTATAAGTTCGACTCATTTCAATCCTGAACTAAGCGTTAAAAAAGGGAATTATACAAAATTAAAACCCTCAACTACTGATAATAGATCAATTAATCGTGGAATAAGATATTTGAATAATTCTAATACCCTAGATCATGTGCAAGCATTAGTAGTAAAAGATAATAAAATCATTGCTAAAGAGGATAGACAAGGCACAAAAAAAATGTTGTCGAAATTAAAAAAAAATTCAGGTGGCATTTTAATTAAATTTCCAAAAAAAAAACAGGATTTAAGAATGGATTTGCCAACAATTGGGTTTCAAACGCTTAAAGACTGTAACAAATACGGATTGAAAGGTTTAGTTCTGAAATCCAAAAAGAATATTTTTCTAGATAAAATTCAATGCATTAAATTTGCTAATAAAAGTAAAATTTTTATTTCAATTAGATGAAAAAAATATTTGTATTAACTGGAGAACCATCTGGCGATAAACTAGCATCAACAGCAATTTTAAAACTTCAAAAGGACAACAAAGATATTGATTATTTATCTGTGGGTGGTGAAAATTTAAAGAAAATTGGTATTAAATCTATTTTTGAATTGAAAGAAATTACTTATCTAGGTTTTACAAGTGTTTTGTTAAATCTTTTCAAAATTAAAAAAAGGATTAATCAAACAGTAGATGAGATTTTAAAATTTGAACCTGACATATTATTTAGTGTTGATAGCCCTGACTTTACATTAAGAGTTGCTGAAATAGTTAAAAAAAGAAATCCGAAAATCAAAACAATTCATTATGTTGCCCCCCAAGTATGGATTTGGAGAAAAAGTAGAGTTAAAAAGATAAAAAAATTTATAGATCATATACTTTTATTATTTGATTTTGAGAAGAAATATTTTGATGATGAAAATATAAAAAACACTTTTGTTGGTCACCCATTAATAGAAAATAAAATTTCAAATAAGACAGATATAAATAATTTTATTTCTAAAGATAAAAAAATAATATCAATTTTTGCAGGTAGTCGAAAGTCAGAAACTAATGTCCTTTTGCCTATATTAGTTGATTTCATAAATATGATGAATAAAAAAGATGCTAATTATAATTTTATTTTTCACGCAACAGAGGAAAATAAAGAACAAATAATTAATTTTATTAGAATTAAAAATATAGAAAATATTGATGTAATCTCTAATGAAAATATGAAAAGTGAAATATTATCGAAATCTGTTTTTGCTGTATGTAAGTCTGGAACTGTATCTTTACAAGTTTGTAATGCCAATGTTCCTTCAATAATTATTTATAAATTAAACTTTATAAATTTTATGATTTTTAAATTATTAGTTAATGTAAAATTTGCTAATATTATAAATATAATTAATAATAGAGAAGTCATTCCTGAATTACTTCAAAATGAATGTAATGCTAAAGAAATTTATAATTCAGTTGTTTATATGTTAAAAAATCCAGATATTAGAAAAAAACAATTAGAGAACTGTAATCAAACTTTAAAAGGTATTAGATCTAAAACATCATCATCTAGTGAGGTTGCCTCAATTTTAAGCAATAGTCTTATTGGTTAATCTTTTTTTGACTTCGTCCTTGCCTAAAGATACAATTATATCATAAATACCAGGTCCAAACTTTGAACCTGTCAAAGCTATCCTTAAAGGTTGACCAACTCCTTTAAAATTAGTGTTATTAGTCTTTATCAGTTCTTGAATAATCGGCTCTAAATCTTCTCTTGTAAATTCCTTTATTTCGTTAATTTTTTTACTAAATTCTGAGATTATCTTTTTAGCTTTATCATCAATCAATTTAAGGTCTTCTTTGTTGAAATTAACATTATCATTGAGAATATATTGGCTATTTTCAAATATATCTTCAAGTGTTTTAGCTTTATTTTTAAGAAATGATAAAGACTTTTTTATTTTATCATTATTCTCTGGTTTAATTTTACTTTTAAAGATCTCACAGTAATTTACAAATTGATTAAAAAGATCGTTTTCGTCAATATTCTTAATATAATGTTCATTCATTGATAGAATTCTACTCATATCTAACTTTGATGGAGATTTTCCGACACCTTTTAAATTAAAATACTTAATACTTTCGTCTAATGTAAAAATTTCCTTATCCTCAAAAGACCATCCTAACCTAAGTAAGTAATTTCTTAGAGCATCAGGAATTATGCCAATTTTAGAGTAGTCCTCTAAAGTTGACGCTTTATCTCTTTTTGATAGTTTTTTTCCCTCTATCGTATGAATTAGAGGTATATGAGCAAATGATGGTAAGTCCCAACCCATTGCCTCATAAATTTGAATTTGTTTAAACGTGTTTATCTTATGATCATCCCCTCTTATTATGTGTGTCATATTCATTTGATGATCATCTACAGATGCAGATAAATTATATGTTGGTGTACCGTTATTTCGTAAAATTACAAAATCCTCAATAGTGTTATTCTCAATTTCCACATCGCCTTGTACTAAGTCTTTTAAGATAGATGTTCCCGTGATTTTGCTTTTAAATCTAATCACTGGTTTTATATTATTTGGTGCTTCACTTTCATTCTTCTCTCTCCATTTTCTGTTATAGATATATGGAATTTTTTTTTGTTTAGCTCTCTTTTTCTGTTCTTCTATTTCTTCATTAGAACAGTAGCACTTGTAAGCATTTCCCTTTTCTAACAGCTCATTAGCAACTTTTATATGATCATCAATTTTTTGAGATTGTATATATTCTTGTCCATCATGATTAATACCTAACCATTTTAGAGACTCTATTATTTGTTTCTTATATTCATCCTTTGATCGTTCCTTATCTGTATCCTCAATTCTTAGATAAAAATTACCTTTCTGATTTTTTGAATAAAGCCAATTAAACAAAGCCGTTCTTACACCACCAATATGCAAAGGCCCAGTAGGAGATGGAGCAAATCTAGTTGCTACTTTTTTCATTAAAATGGTTTAGACTATTTTTTTAGAAGTTTCTATATAAAGATACTAAAACTCCCTGAACTTTTACTCTATCAGGTCCGAAAATTTTAGTTTCGTAATTTCTGTTAGCACTTTCTAATGCTATAACTTTACCTTTTTTTCGAATTCTTTTTAGCATTGCCTCATGCTCATCGATCAATGCTACAACTATTTTTCCATTATCAGCGGTATCTGTTCTTTTTATTATTACAGTATCTCCCTCGTGGATACCAGCCTCAATCATAGAATCACCTTGAACTTTTAATCCAAAATAATCACCATTTTTTTCTAAATTAGTTGGCAATGGTATTCTTGAGACTTCGTTTTGTATTGCTTCAACTGGAGTACCAGCTGCAATTTTACCTAAAACAGGTACTTCTGCATCATCAGATAATGGATTTTCGTCATCTAATCCCCCCTTTATTACACTTGGAGAAAAATTATTATAAATATCATTAGCTGAAGCTGTTTCGGGTAATTTAATTACCTCTAATGCTCTAGCTTTATGCGCTAATCTTTTTATAAAACCTCTTTCCTCTAAGGCACTGATAAGTCTATGAATACCAGACTTAGATTTCAGATTAAGAGACTCTTTCATTTCCTCATAAGAAGGGGATACACCAGAACTTCTCAACTTCTTGTTGATAAATAAAAGTAAGTTTTTTTGTTTTTTTGTAAGCATAAGAACAAATATCGTACAAATAATGTTCTATAAAAGTTCTCGTAAATTCACAACAGTTAAAAAACCTATAAAATAGGGGATAATTTGACTAAAGGACGGAAAAAATAGAATTATTTTCAAGATCTTTCAAAAGTGATTCACCAATCAGAAAAGTTTTAATAGAGGTTTTGCTAGATAGCTCTAAAAGTTCAGCTTTTGTTTTAATTCCACTTTCAGAAATTAAAGGACCTGTATGACTAACTAATACATCATGAATATCAAAAGTTGTATTTATATCAGTTTTTAGAGTTTTTAAGTTTCTATTATTTATTCCTATCAAAGCATTCTTAAATCTAAGAGCCTGTTTAGCTTCATCTACAGTGTGAACTTCAACAATTACAGACATATCTAATTTTAAAGCTTCTTCATATAATTCATTCGCAAGTTTATTAGAAACACCAGCTAGAATTATTAGTATGGCATCAGCACCATAACTTTTAGCTAGAGGTATTTGAAATTTATCTACAAAAAAATCTTTACAAAGAATTGGTAAATCTATTTGTTGTTTAATTTTACTTATATGAGTTAAATTTCCTAAAAAGTAATCTTCCTCAGTTAAAACTGATAAACAAGTTGTTTTGTTATCATTGTATATTTTTGCTATTTTAACAGGATCATAATCTTTGATAATTACCCCTGCTGATGGGCTAGCTTTTTTAATTTCGGCAATGATAGAAAATTTGCCTTCTTTAATATTATTTTCAATTTTTTCTTTAAAATTAATAAATTTTCTATTCGTATTAATTAATTCGTTTAAAGAGTCTTGTGAAATAGTTTTTTTTAAATTTACTATTTTTTCACTTTTATTTTTAATTATTTTTTCAAGAACATTTTCAATCATTTTGAATTCTTTCTAAGTGTTTCATGACTTTCTTTGACAAAATATGTTCTCTTGTATCATTATATGCATCTATGAAATTGTTATGAGTTTCATTCACAATCAAACCTGCAGCACCATTTAAACAAACCGCTTTAGAAAAATCGTTATCCTCACCTTTAAATATATCGATCATTTTATCTGCATTAAATTTTGCATCATCCCCAACAAGATTTTCAAACTTGTCTGCATTGACATTTAATTCTTTAGGATCAATAACAATTTCAGAAATCTTATTATCTTTTAATTGAATTACATTTGTTTTAGCATAAGGTGAAATTTCATCTAAACCATCCTCACTATTTACAATCCATGCAAATTTTATTTCCAAATTATTCAAAGCATTTGCAAATGTTTTTAAAAGTTTTTTATCAAAAACTCCTACCACTTGTCGTTTAACTAGGGCAGGGCTACTTAAAGGTCCAATCATATTAAATATAGTTCTTTTCCCAATCTTTTTTCTAGTTGGACCAACAAATTTCATCGCACTGTGGTAATTGGGTGCAAACATAAATCCAAAATTGTTTTTATTAATTTGTGCTTCTATTTCATTTGGTTCTAAATTAATTTTTATATTCAAAGCCTCTAGAACATCACCTGATCCACACTTAGAAGATACAGCCTTATTTCCATGCTTTGCAACTTTAACTCCCATACTTGCAAGCAATAATGCAGATGCTGTTGATATATTAAGAGTATTCATGCCATCACCACCAGTTCCACATGTATCAACACAATTTTCTACATTTACTCTTTTAGATTTGTTCCTAAGAACATAAACGCCACCTGCTATTTCATCTGATGCCTCACCTTTAACTGATAAAAGTGTCAAAAAATCAAATATATCTTGGTCCTCGGCTTTACCATCCATTAATAACTCAAAAGCAGCTTTGCTTTCATCAAAAGATAGATTTTCTTTATTTTTAATTTTTTCTATGAATTTTTTCATTTAAATTCTAATGAAGTTCTTTAAAATTTTCATACCTAGTTTAGTTTTAATACTTTCAGGGTGAAATTGCACTCCATGAACATCATATTCTTTATGTTGAACACCCATTATTAAACCATCTTTGGTCTCTGCAGTGATTTCAAGATCACTGGATAGTGATTTTTTGTCAATTATTAGGCTGTGATAACGAGTTGCCTCAAAAGTTTTAGGAAGATTTTTTAATATACCGTTTTTTTTAGTTGTGATTTTACTGGTTTTTCCGTGCATTAGTTTTCTTGCTTGAATAATTTTTGAACCAAATACCTGTCCAATAATTTGGTGACCTAAACAAACACCTAGTATAGGAATTCTTTTGTATAAAGATTTTACAATCTTAAGGCAGTTACCAGATTGATCAGGATTACCGGGCCCAGGTGAGATTACAATTTTATTATATCTCCTTTTTAATATTTCTTTTGATGTAATTTTATCGTTTCTAATTACATCAACGTGAACTTTTAACGAGGATAAATAATGATATAGATTAAAAGTAAAACTGTCATAATTATCTATTAAAATTATTTTTTTCATTTTAGTGCATTAATCAAAGCTTTTGCTTTGTTAACTGTTTCCTCATATTCTTTCAAAGGTTTACTATCCGCAACAATACCAGCTCCTGCTTGAACATAAAATTTATCTTTTTTTGCAACTGCTGTTCTTAAAGCTATACATGTATCAAATTCTCCATTTGCTGAAAAATACCCAATCCCACCAGCATAAACTTTTCTTTTTGTTTTTTCTAATTCATCTATAATTTCCATAGCCCTTATTTTTGGAGCACCTGAAACCGTTCCTGCAGGAAAACCAGCTAAAAGAGATTTAAACTTGGAGAATTTATTATTATATTTACCTACTACATTAGAAACTATGTGCATAACGTGAGAATATTTTTCTATAACAAAGCTTTCTGTAACTTTTACAGTATTTATTTTTGATACTTTTCCTGCATCATTTCTACCAAGATCAAGCAACATAAGGTGCTCCGAGAGTTCTTTTTTATCTTTAAGTAAATCTTTCTCGTAAAATTTATCCTGAGATACATTTTTTCCTCTAGGTCTTGTTCCTGCAATTGGTCTTACGGTAATCTTGTTATCCCTTAATCTAACTAAAATTTCAGGGCTTGCTCCAATTATCTGAAAGTCATTGAAATTAAAAAAAAACATAAAAGGAGAAGGATTCGTTACTCTTAGTTTTTTATAAATCTCTAGGGGTGATTTAGTTAATTTAGCCTCAAATCTTTGACTAAGAACAACTTGAAAAATATCACCAATTTTGATGAAATTTTTTGCTTTATTTACCATATTCAAAAATCTTTTTTTAGGGGTATTTGACTTAACTTTTATATTTTTTTGAATATTAAAATTTTTATAATATTTTTTTTTTATTTTTGATTGAATTATAAGAAGATTAAGCTCTGATTTAATTTCTGAATATCTTCTTTTATAATCTTTAATATTTTCATCAGCAAAAATGTTTATAATGTAAAAAATCTTTTTTTTTAAATTATCGTGAACAATCAACGTTCGAGGTCTTAACAATCTAACATCAGGAATTTTCAAATCATCCTTACAATTATCTGGAATATTCTCTATATATCTTATGGAGTCATAAGAAAAATAACCAGAGATTAGTGATGAAATTGAAGGCAGACTTTTTGGTATTTCAAATTTAAAATCTTCAATAATTTTTTCTATTAATTCGCTTGGTTTATTCCTTAATTTTAATCTTTTATTACCTTTAATTAAAAAAGAGTTATTATTATTAAATTCCCAGATCTTATCAGGATTTTTACCAAAAATTGTATATCTTCCTTTTATTTTGCCTTTTTCAACAGACTCAAAGATAAAACTATTTTTTTCAAGTAAAAAATTATCAATTAAATTTAAAATATCATCATCGTTTTTAACTTTTTTGGATGTGTATATTATTTGATTTTTTTTGCCTCTATGTCGAAACTTAAAATCATTGAAGCTTCGATTAATTATCATTGAAAATAATTCTTAACACGTTCAATTGTTTTTTTGTTTAAAGTAACTTTATATTTATCATTCAAGAGTTCATCATAAGATTTCAATAATCTTTGTTTTGTATTGGTTTTTTGTTGATTCATTATATCTTTATATTTATTACTATTAAATTGAACACTTATAAATTTTCTGATTTTTGCTAAATAAATATTGTCATTCTCATAAATTAAAGCAAAAGACTTTTCTGGAAGTGAATACAATAATTTGATTGAATTAGGATCAAATTTATCGACATCCTTTATTGAATTTAATGTTATTGTTTCAAAATTTTCATTATGCATTTTCGAGAAATCTATATCTGAGAAGTTTTTATTTTTAATTTTGGATAGTAAGTCTTTATTGTAATCAAATCTTTTTTGTTGGAAAATTAATTCTAAAATTTCATTTTTAGTTTCCTGATCTTTTATATCTGGACTTCTTTGATTAATTTGATTTATTTTATACAAAATATATTCATTTTCAGTTTCAATTATGTCAAAAGAATTTTCCTTTAAATCAAATATTTTTTTTTCAATTTCATCCGCATTCTCAGAATATTTAAAATTTGAAATACTTGTCGATTCAATATCAAATTTTTGAATAATATTATTAAAATCAACTTCATTTGAAATATCTATTTCTATTTGGTCTATACTGTCAAAAAATGCTTGATTATACTCTTCAACACCAACCAAGTTTTTTGGATTAATTTTTGCATAGCTAAAATCTATATAATCTACCTTTAAACTATCCTCATTTTCATTTAAAAATTGATCAATTTCAGATTGAGTTATTTGATCTTTTTGTACATAAAAACTATTTAAATTTATAAATTCTAATTCAATTTTTCTGTTTTGCTCTTGATAAAATTTTTCAGCCAAGAATTTTGGTGTAACAGTTCCTGATCCTATATAATCATATAAATTTTTCTGAGTTTCACTATTTCTTAGTCGGTTTTCGTAAATTGGAGCAGAAATATTATTCTCTAATAAAAATTTTTCATATTTAACCCTTTGAAAAATTCCATTTTCATCTAAAAAACTTTTATTATTCTTAACTTTTTTTAATAAAGAATTTTCACTTAAAGCAATATTAAAACTTTCTACTTCAAGATTTAATATTTCTGTCGTGATTAAAGTGGAAAGTAATTCCTCAATTACATTTTTATCCAGATTTTTTCTAATATAATCTGGTGATATTTCCAAAGTGTTAACATGGTTCAAAAAATCTTCTGTAGAAATATTAGTGTTATTTATTTTGGCAATATTATTAGTATTGCCACTACTAAACATACCACCCATTCCCCAGAAAACAAATGGAATGATCATTATAAAAACTAATACTCCAGCGAACTTAGATTTTGAAAAATTTCTAAAACTTCCTATCATTACTTTATAAATTTATTGAACTATAAAAAGCAAACCTATAGATTAAATTTTACCATATGACAAATAAATATATGTACTTTGTGGCTAATTGGAAAATGTATGGAAATAAAAACTCATTAAATACATTAGATAAGGTAATTAAATTTTCAAAATCTAAAGAAATTAAGAAAGGACGGTTAATTTATTGTCCACCATACACGCTATTAAGTTCCTTTTATAAAAAATTTCGAAATTGTTTAATAGATATTGGTGCACAAAATTGTCACGAAAGTTCAGAGTATGGAGCACATACAGGTTTTGTAAATTCCAAAATGATAAAAAATATAGGTGCAAACTATGTAATTATTGGCCATTCAGAAAATAGAAATAAAGGAGAGACAGATAAAATTATAAATCAAAAAATTAAAAGTGCAATTAATGCAAAACTTAAAGTAATCTTCTGCATTGGGGAAACTCTAACAGAAAAAAGAAGTGGTAAAACAAAATCAGTTTTGTCTAAGCAAATCAAATATGGATTAGATAAAATTAAAATAAAAACAAATCTTTTTATAGCTTACGAACCTGTTTGGTCAATTGGCACAGGTAAAATTCTTAAGCCTTCAGAACTAAATCAAATTGTTAAATTTATAAAAAACAAGTTTAAAAAGAAATCACCACAAATCCTCTATGGTGGTTCAGTAAATACCAGCAATATAAACAATTTAAAAAATATAGAAGGCCTAAATGGTTTTTTAATTGGTGGTGCATCACAAAACGCTAAAAATTTTATTGATATAGTGAAAAAAACGTATAATTAACCTGCATGGAAAATATACTGCTAATTTTAAACATCATTTTTGCATTTATTTTGGTTATTTTAGTTTTAATGCAAAAATCTGAGGGAGGAGCATTAGGTATCGGTGTTTCTCAAGAGTCTTACATGTTCTCAAGAACAGCAGGAAATTTCATGACAAAAGCTACAGCTGTAATTGCAACTTTATTCATAATATGCAGTCTTGCTTTGACCATTGTTTCTAGGGGTGAACTAACACCTACGAGCTCAGTTTTAGATACGGTTAAGGAAAAAACTGAAGATACACCATCTATTCCTGAAAATAATAATTAGTACTTTTCATTTTCTTTTTTATTCGCTATAAGATAATTCCATGGCGCGATTTATTTTTGTCACTGGCGGCGTGGTCTCATCTTTAGGTAAAGGATTATCATCAGCATCACTAGCATATCTTCTTCAATCAAGAGGATATAAAGTGAGACTAAGAAAATTAGATCCCTACTTAAATGTTGATCCTGGAACAATGAGTCCGTTTCAACATGGTGAAGTTTTCGTAACAGATGATGGTGCTGAGACCGATTTAGATTTAGGACATTATGAAAGATTTTCTCAAGTATCAGCAAAGAAATCTGACAACATTACAACTGGTAAAATATATAATGATGTCCTTAAGAAAGAGCGTAAAGGAAAGTATCTTGGTAAGAC
>Ga0208390_1000448_pt1 | contig 14815 bp, 12 predicted proteins | sample Knorr_S7_td_Surf_FD_185594 | JGI IMG/M metagenome (GOLD analysis project Ga0208390, IMG submission 185594) | Marine microbial communities from Southern Atlantic Ocean transect - Knorr_S7_td_SurfaceA_ad_6m_LV_A (SPAdes) (version 2) | ecosystem: Environmental > Aquatic > Marine > Oceanic | place...
TCAACAATTAGTATTAAGTATGGAAATTATATAGAAAATTCAAAAAATACTACACCTGATCCAATAACAATTAACTTTCATTTATCTGAAATGATCAAAAAACAAATTAAGGTTTGTTTTATCGAAGTTTCATCACATGGAATATATCAAAAGAGAGTTGAGGGTATCAGTTTTAAAGGTATGATTTTTACAAATCTTACTCATGATCATCTTGATTATCATAGTTCATTTAAAGATTACAGAGATACAAAAAAGTTAGTTTTTGATTCTTTGAGTAAAAGCTCATTCGCATTAATAAATAGCGACGATAAGAATGCAAAATATATGGTTCAAAACACCAAAGCCAGTGTTTATACCTATTCACTGAAACTAAATTCAAATTTTTCTTGTAAAATCATTGAACAACAACTAGACGGGATGTTGTTAAGTATTGACAACTGCGAGATTTGGACTAAACTAATTGGAAAATTCAACGCATCCAATATACTAGCTATTTATTCAATTGGGAAACTATATAATATTGACAAAATGAATTTGCTAACTAGTATTAGTAAGCTTGAAAGTGTTAAAGGGAGACTTCAGTCTTTTCTTTCAAATAATAAAGTTACTGTTATAATAGATTATGCGCATACTCCTGATGCAATTGAAAATGTTATATCAACTATTAATGATATTAAAAAATCCAGTCAAAATTTAATTACTGTAATTGGTTGTGGGGGTGACAGAGACAAAGATAAAAGACCAATTATGGGTAAAATATCATCCGATCTCAGTTCAAAAGTAATTTTTACTTCAGATAACCCTCGATCTGAAGATCCAAAATCTATTATTAATGATATGGTCCAAGGAGTATCAAATTTTAATAGTAATAAGATATCAATTGAACTCGAAAGAAAAAAAGCAATAAGGAAAGCAAAAGAAAATAGTAATGAGGGAGATATAGTCTTAATAACAGGAAAGGGTCATGAAGATTATCAAGAGCTTAGTAATAAAAAGAAAATCTATTTTGATGATTTAAAAATAGCTAAAGAAATTTTCAATAAATAACAATGTTATACCACCTATTTGAAATATTAGAAAGTCAATTTAATTTACCTGGGGCAAGTTTATTTGGCTATTTGTCTTTTAGAGCAGCAGTTGCTGTAATAATGGCACTGTTAATATCAATTGTTTTTGGGAAAAAAATAATCAATTATTTAAAATTAAAACAGGTAGGCGAAAATATAAGGGAACTTGGATTAGAAGGTGAAAAGAAAAAAGAAGGTACCCCGACTATGGGAGGTATAATAATAATTATTGGCACTTTGGTCCCGGTAATTTTGATGTCAAATCTTGAAAATATTTATATACAAATTCTTATTATATCTAGCTTAATTTTAGGAACCATTGGATTAATTGATGATTACATTAAAGTCTTTAAAAAAGACAAAAAAGGACTTCATGGAAAATTTAAAATTGCAGGTCAGTCACTATTAGGAATTTTTATTGGGATAGTTTTATTAACCAATAATAATATAACTATTGTTGAATTTGATAAAAACTCAAATTCTAATAATATAGAATTATCTCTAATAGAGGAAATTAAATCTTATAAAACAACAATACCTTTTTTTAAAAATAATGAGTTAGACTATAATGAACTTTCAAAAGCTATTTTTGGAGATCAATCAAATTATTTATGGTTAATAATAATCCCAATAATAATTCTTATTATAGCATCAGTTTCAAATTCTAATAATCTAACTGACGGTTTAGATGGACTTTCTGCTGGACTCTCTGCCATAATTATCTTTACTCTTGGAGTTTTTGCTTGGACATCAGGAAATATAATTTTCTCAGATTATTTGAATATAATGTATATTCCAAGAGTTGGTGAAATAACAATTTTCATTGCAGCGTTACTTGGATCGTTAGTTGGGTTTCTCTGGTATAACACATATCCAGCATCAGTTTTTATGGGAGATACTGGTAGTTTAACTGTAGGTGGATTAATTGCAGTAATTTCAATACTTATTAGGAAAGAACTATTAATTCCAATTTTATGTGGTGTATTTCTTCTTGAAGCACTTTCAGTCATAATCCAAGTAAGCTATTTTAAACTAACCAAAAAAAATACAGGAGTAGGAAAACGTATTTTTTTGATGTCACCAATACATCATCATTTTCAAAAAGTAGGTTATCATGAAAGTAAAATAGTCTCAAGATTGTGGATTATTGGAATTTTTTTAGCAGTTATAACAATACTAACATTAAAAATTAGATAGATGAAGAGTATAACAATTCTTGGTGCTGGTGAAAGTGGATTTGGAGCTGCTATGTTAGCTCATCTTAAAGGCTTTAATGTATTTGTATCTGATTCAAATAAAATAAATGAAGAGAGAAAATCAGAAATGACCAAGAAGTCTATAATGTTTGAAGAAGAAAATCACTCTTTTGACAAAATTAAGTTATCGGATTTTGTTATTAAAAGTCCAGGTATATCTAATTCTTCAGAAATAATTTCAAAAATTAAGTCATCTGGAATACCAATAGTTTCTGAGATTGAATTTGCAAGTAACTATTCTAATTCATTTAAGATTTGTATTACTGGAACTAATGGAAAAACAACTACCACCAAACTTATCTACCATATACTAAAAAGAGCGGGTTTAGATGTTGGTCTCGCAGGTAATATTGGTGATAGCTTTTCTAAAATGCTTCTATCTGGGGATAAGGATATCTATGTACTTGAGATTAGCAGTTTCCAACTTGACGATATCAAAAAATTTAGACCTGATATCTCTGTTATTACAAATATTATTGAAGATCATCTGGATAGATATGAAAATGATTTCAGGAAGTACATTGATGCAAAAATGAAAATTGCAAAAAACCAAAAATCATCTGACTATTTAATTTATAACTCTGATGATAAAATTTTATTGGAGGCACTAAGATTAAATAGATTAGAAGCAAATAAAATTCCAATAGGGATAAACAATAAAAGACAAAATCAAATAACATTAGATAAAAAAATTCTTTATAACAAAAAAAAAACTATTATGATAAATACCGACGAATTTGCGCTTAAAGGAAGGCATAATCTTCTTAATGCAATGGCTGCAATTACAGTCTCCGATTTACTAAAAATAGATAATGATATAATTAGAGAGAGTCTCTTAACTTTCTCTGGTCTTCCTCATCGACTTGAGAAATTTTTGAAAATACAAGGAGTAAATTACATAAACGACTCTAAAGCTACAAATGTTAATGCTGCTTATTATGCTCTTGATTCAATGAGAGCTCCTACAATCTGGATTGCTGGCGGAGTAGATAAAGGAAACGATTACACAGACTTACTTCCAATTGTTAGGGAGAAGGTTAAAGCAATTATTTGTCTTGGAATTAATAATACTAAACTTATAGAAACTTTTAAGCCAGTAATTGAGATTATAGTTGAGACTGAGTCAATTACTGAAGCAGTAAAAGTTGCAAATAAAATTGCAATTAAAAAGGATAATGTTCTATTATCTCCTGCATGTTCAAGTTATGATTTGTTTAACAATTATGAGGACAGAGGTGATCAATTTAAAGAGGCTGTAAGAAGTTTATAGATGAGTGCAAAAAGTCTAATATTTGGAGATAAAGTTCTGTTAGTAATAATTTTATTACTATCACTTTTTTCTTTTTTTCCAGTTTTTTCATCTAGCTCATATCTTTCATATGTAATAGATGGGTCTTCTCCAATTTTTTATTTAGTTAAACATTTTATGGTAATATTATTTGGTCTTTTACTGATGTTGTCTATAAAGTTAGTGCCTCACAAACTTTTTAAAGGAATGTCGATAATTCTGTTACCTTTAGGACTATTATTATTAATATATACATTAAGTCAGGGAACAACAATTGGCGGTTCAGCGGCAAGTAGATGGATAGACATCCCATTTGTAGGAATAAGTTTTCAAACTTCATCCCTAGCAGCTATTATAATAATTACTTACACTGCTAGATATTTATCAAAAGTTAATTTATCAAAAACAAAGTTTAAAGAGACTATTATACCACTTTGGCTTCCAATTTTTACATATATATTCCTTATACTACCATTTAATCTATCGTCTGCACTTTTGATATTTGGTTCACTGATTTTAATACTTTTTATTTCTGGATTCCCAATAACTCATTTATTAAAAATGTTTTTGATATTAGGTGTTCTTTCAACAACCTTTTTCTTTTTAGCAAAGACATATCCAGATAAATTTCCAAATAGAATAGATACTTGGATTAGTAGAATTGAAAACTTTAACTCAAGTGATAATTTGGATGCAAGCTACCAAATTCAAAGAGCTAAAATAGCAATAAATAATGGAGGTTTAATTGGTGTTGGTGCTGGAAAAAGTATAATGAAAAATCATCTACCCCAAAGTAATTCTGATTTCATTTTTGCAATAATTGTAGAGGAGTATGGTATCGCTGGTGGGTCATTGATAATAATATTATATACACTAATGTTTTTTAGAATATTAGTTATTACTCATAAAGCAAAGGACAAGTTTGGAAAAATACTAGTTTCTGGTTTAGGAATCTTTATAATAACTCAAGCATTTACAAATATCTCAGTAGCGACACAAATAATTCCCGTAACTGGTCAGAATCTACCCTTAATTAGCAGCGGTGGAACATCTGCTTGGATGACATGTATATCGTTGGGAATGATACTAAGTGTAAGCTCTTCAATAAAAAATAAAAATGACAAAAAATAGATTTATAATTTCAGGAGGAGGAACAGGCGGTCATATATACCCTGCACTATCTATTGCTAATGAAATAAACAAATCTTTTGATAATCCTGAAATAAAGTTTATTGGAGCTTGGGGAAAAATGGAAATGAATATTATTCCAAAATATGGATATAAAATTCATGGACTTTTAATTAGTGGATTGCAAAGGTCATTCACTTTAAAGAATATCTTACTTCCATTTAAACTCATAATTAGTTTTATTCAGTCTATCATTATAATCTTGAGCTTTAGACCCAACTTTGTTGTTGGGACAGGGGGTTTTGCAAGTTTTCCTATTGTCTTTATATCTTCAATATTTAGAATTCCAACATTAATTCAAGAGCAGAATTCATTTCCAGGAATATCTAATAGGCTATTATCTAAACACACTAATTATATATCTGTTGCATATGATAAGATGGAAAAATATTTTCCTTCAAAAAAAATATACAAAACAGGTAACCCAATCAGAGAATCCATTAGATCAAATAAAAATTTAGTTAATCAAAGAGAAAAACTAAATATTAAAGAAAGTATGATAGTAATAACAGTGTTAGGTGGAAGTTTAGGTTCAGATAAAATAAATAAAACAATTAAAGAAAATATAGAATTCTTAATTTCTAGAAATATTTTCATCATATGGCAATGTGGAAAAAGTTATTACAATGACTATAAAAGTTTTAATTCTGACAAGGTATTTGTCACAGACTTTATTGATGATATCGACTCAATTTACTTTACATCAGATATAATAATTGCTCGAAGTGGAGCTTTAACACTCTCAGAATTAGCAATAGTTTCAAAACCTTCCATACTAATTCCTTCTCCAAATGTTGCTGAAGATCATCAATTAAAAAATGCGAAGAGTATTGAAGAAAAAGATGCGTGTATTTGTATAGAGGAAAAAGATCTTGACTTGATATTTAAAAGTAAACTTGATCTTATTTTAAATGACAAAAATCTTAGGGATGATCTATCATATAATATCTCTAGGATAGCTATGCCAAATGCATCAGTTGACATAGTGGACTTAATAAAAAAACATCTAAAAAATGACTAACAAAAAGTATTTTTTTATAGGAATTGGCGGTATTGGAATGTCTTCAATTGCTCAATACTTACATGAAAAAGAAAATATTATTCTTGGTTATGATGCATCGGAAAATAAATCAATTAAAATTCTTTTAAAAAAAGGCATTGATGTGATTAATAAATTGAGCCTTAAAAGTATTCCAGATTACATGAAAAAAGATGATGTAATTGTAGTATACACCCCGGCTATCCCGGATGATAATATATTTTTGAAATATTTTAGAAAAAATGGTAATAATCAAATATATAAAAGATCTGAAATGCTAGGTGAAATATCAAAACAATCTAAATGTATTGCTGTGGCAGGAACCCATGGTAAAACAACTACTTGTGCAATAATTAGTCATTTATTCCATTCGTCAGGTATTCACTTTAAAGCTTTTATTGGAGGAATTATGAAATGTTTTGATTCAAATTTTATAAATACAGGAAATGATTACATAATTGTTGAGGCTGATGAATATGATAGATCATTCCTAAATCTTAATCCTAATTACGCTGTCATTACCTCAATTGAAAGTGATCATCTTGATATTTATGGAGACCTTAAATCATTAGTTGAAAGTTTTCAATCATTTACAAATAATGTAAAAGATGTATTAATTACAGATGCTGAAATAGATATTGATAAGGATTTTTCTTTTTCCATCAAAAGTGATTCAGATTATTATGTAAATAATATAAATATTTTAGAAAATGAAATTAGATTTGATCTTAAAACACCTAATAATTTTTACTCAAATATTTCTGCAAACATTATTGGTCTCCATAATCTAAAGAACGTTTTAGCGGCATTATCAATAATTGATCAGATAGAAGAAATAGATATTCAAAATTTATTACCATTTCTTTCAAATTTTAAAGGGATTGAAAGAAGAATGGATATTTATAAACTAGAAAACAAAGTTGTTATTGATGACTATGCTCATCACCCAACTGAAATTGAATCGGTGCTTAATACGATTCAAACAAATTATAAGAATAAATCAAAAGCTGTTGTATTCCAACCTCATCTTTTCTCTAGAACAAGGGACTTAATGGATGAGTTTGCTATCGTTTTATCAAAATTTGATGAGGTATATCTTTTAGATATATATCCTGCCAGAGAAAAGCCCATAATTGGAGTTAGTTCACAAATTTTATTAGAAAAAATTAATTGTTCAAGGAAGGAACTTATTGATGAGAAATCAATTGAAGATATAGTACTTAATTCAAAAACAGAGGTTATTTCTATTCTTGGTGCTGGAAACATATCAGAAAATCTTAATAAAGAAATATTTCAAGATGTATAGATTAATTATAATGTTAGGGTTATTATCACTGCTTATTTTTATGGGATTACTTAGTTCATTTAAAAATACTGATAATAGTTATGATTTAAAGATTAATAATATAGAGTATACATCTAAGGGATTTATTGATAATAAAGAAATTATCAAAACTTTAATCAGTGAAAAACAGTTTCAAAACTTGATAAAAGACAATGATTTTTTAGAGGTTGAGGCAAAACTAAAGGAGATAAAATCAATTGAGAATATTGATATTTATTATAACGATAAAAATGAGCTTGGAATAAAATTTACTGACAGGACACCTATTGCGTATTTAAAAGATTCAAATAGTTTAATTGACATCAATGGTAATCTTTTTAAAAAAGAACAAAATAGAATTGATTCTCTTCCCTCAATTAATGGAAATATATCTCAACAGCAAATTTTAAAAATTTTAAAAGTTACCTCAGCTTTTAAAAAAGATAAGTTCTTTAAAAATAAATTAAAAGAAATATGGTTTAAGAATGATCATTTATATGTAAGAATAAAAAATTTGGATTTGGATATAAATCTTGGAAATCAAAATAGAATAAATTATAAGTTAAAAATGTTAAAAGCATTTTATGCATATAATTCAAAAAAAATTAATCACAAAAATTATAAACAGATAGACTTAGTTTATAATAATCGCTTAGTAGCAATAAAAAAATAATATTATGAATAAATCATTTTCAGTTGGATTAGATATAGGAACCACAAAGATTGTTGCAATGGTCGGGGAAAGAAATCAGTTTAACAAAATAAATGTTCTTGGAGTTGGAAAATCTCAAAGTCTTGGAGTCCATCGCGGTGTAGTCAATAACATAACACAAACAATACAATCAATTAAAATAGCAATTGAAGAAGCCCAGAATAAATCTAATATTGAAATTTCAGAGGTTGCTGTTGGTATTGCGGGACAACACATTAGAAGTCTTCAACATAGTGATTACATTACAAGAGAAAACCCTGACGAAGTTATAAATGAGGATGATATTGACAAATTAATAGACCAAGTATATAAGCTGGTTATGCTTCCAGGTGAAGAAATAATTCATGTTTTACCTCAGGATTTTAAAGTAGATGGTCAATCTGAAATAAAAGAACCAATAGGTATGTATGGAGGTAGACTTGAGGCTAATTTTCATATTGTTGTTGGTCAAGTTTCATCTATAAGAAATATTGGAAGATGTATCAAGAGTTCTGGATTACAAATGGGAGATGTTACACTTGAACCTCTAGCTTCATCTGATGCTGTTTTATCTGAAGAAGAAAAAGATGCTGGAGTTGCTTTAATTGATATTGGTGGTGGTACAACTGATGTAGCAATTTTTAAAGATGGTATAATTAAGCATACTGCTGTTATCCCATTTGGAGGAAATGTAATTACTGAGGATATCAAAGAAGGATGTTCAATTATCGGTAATCAAGCAGAGCAATTAAAAATCAAATTTGGTTCAGCTTGGCCAGGAGAAAATAAAGACTCAGATATAGTTTCTATTCCTGGACTTAGAGGTAGAGAACCCAAAGAAATCTCTTTAAAAACTCTGTCAAAAATAATAAATGCGAGAATTGTTGAGATTATTGAACAAGCATATTTAGAAATTAAAAATTACGGTCATGAGGATTCTAAAAAGAAGCTTATTGCAGGTATTGTCTTAACGGGAGGTGGAAGTCAATTAAGGCATCTAAAACAACTTACAGAATATGTTACTGGAATGGATACTAGAATTGGTTTTCCAGGCGAACATTTAGCTGGAGATCCCAATGATTATAATCCAATTTTTTCAACAGCAGTAGGGTTATTAATGAAAGCAATTGAAAAAGATTCAGAGGATCAAAAAATCATGATGAGTACGAGTGAAAAAGATTTAGTTAACCATGAAAGAAAAAATATTCTTACTAAGTGGGGAGAAGGATTTAAAAAATTTATAGATAACGTGGATAATACAATTGATAATTAAAATAAAATTTAAAATATGAAAACAGAAATAGACACAAACTTTAGTTTTGATTTACCAAAAAATAGAAGTAACGTAATGAAAGTTATGGGAATCGGTGGGGGAGGAAGCAATGCTGTAAATTACATGTATAAACAAGGAATAAATGGTGTTGATTTTGTTATTTGTAATACTGATTCTCAAGCATTGGAAGAAAGTCCGGTTCCTAACAAGATTCAACTTGGTATTAATTTAACGGAGGGGCTCGGGGCTGGTGCGAATCCAGAAATTGGGAAACTAGCAGCATTAGAAAGCTATGAAGAGATAAAAAACCTTTTGGAAACTAAAACTAAGATGCTATTTATTACAGCAGGAATGGGAGGAGGAACTGGAACTGGTGCTGCTCCAATTATTGCTGATATGGCTAAAGAATTTGGTATTCTAACCGTAGGTATTGTAACCATCCCTTTTAGTTTTGAAGGAAAGAATAGAGAATCACAGGCTATTAAGGGTCTTGAAAAACTTAAAAGGTCGGTAGATTCTTTAATTATCATTAATAATAATAAATTGAGAGAGGTTTATGGTAACCTTGGCTTTAAAGAGGGTTTCTCAAAAGCAGATGAAGTTTTAGCAACAGCTGCAAAAGGGGTTGCACAAGTAATTACTCATCATTACACTCAAAATATAGATTTAAAAGATGCAAAAACAGTATTATCTAATAGTGGAACTGCTATAATGGGATCTTCAATTGCCAGTGGATCTAATAGAGCTAATGAAGCTGTTATGAAAGCATTAGATTCACCATTATTAAATGATAATAAAATTGAAGGTAGTAAAAATGTATTATTATTAATCATTTCTGGAGCTGAAGAAATAACAATAGATGAAATTGGAGAAATTAATGAATATATACAAAATGAAACTGGAAATAATGCTAACATAATAATGGGCGTAGGTGAAGATCTTGAATTAGGTAATAATATTTCAGTTACAGTTATAGCTACCGGTTTTGGAGATGAAAAACAAAATACATTGGTTAACTCAGAAACTAAAAAAGTAATTTATTCTCTGGATCAAGATCATCCATTTGAACAAAAGATATTAGATGAAGAAAAAATTGAATTTAATATAAGTGATGAAATATCTGAAGATTTTGACATCTCAGACAAATATTCAAAACAAAAAAAAATCGACAGTGAAATAAATGAAATTTTAAGAAATATTGAAATCGATTACGAAGTTTTACATCCTGACTTAAATTCTAGGGATAATCATGAAACTTATTTAAAAGATATTGAAGTAAATGATATCGAATATGTAATTCCTGATGAAAAATCCTCGTTGGAGATAGAAGAGTCTAGATCTGAAATTTCATTTGGTCTTTTTTCAAATGATAATTTTGTAGATTCTAAAAGTGGAGAGTTTTCAGAAAATATTTATGATAACAATGAAAATGGAGAACCTATTGAGTCAAATGAAAAAATTGATAATAATATTGAAGACACAAATAGTGAATACATCAAATTAGATCTTGATCAAGAAATTGAGCAAAATGCAGAGATTTTAGAAAATGACAACATTAATGATATAGATAATATTAATTTAGAGGGAGTTGAACAAAATAATAACATATTTGAAAAGCCAATAGTTTCTAGTATTGATGATGATAATGATGAAAATTCGATTAGAAAAAAGAATTTAAAAAAATACAATTATATTTTTAAAAATAATAACTCTTCGATAGAGGATCTTGAAAAGATTCCTGCCTACAAGAGAATGGGAATTGAAATCAATAATTTAAAACAAATAAGTGAGGAAAATCACTCAAAGACAGTTTTAAATGAGGAAAATAAACTAGAATTTCCTGACGTAAATACATACCTTCATGACAACGTTGATTAAATTATGAAAATAGAAGAAAAAATTAATGAGTCAATAAAGGACTCAATGAAAAAAAAAGATAATCTCAGATTAGACTCTCTTAGGGCAATAAAATCAGCCATATTAATTGAAAAAACTAAATCTGGATCAAAAGATCATATTGAAGAATCAGTTATTTTAAAAATTTTGCAAAAAATGGTAAAACAAAGGAATGATAGTGCAAAAATATATTTAGAACAAAAAAGAGATGAGTTAGCTAATGTTGAAATTTCTCAAGCTGATATAATATCTGAATTTCTGCCAGCTCAATTGAGCGAGTCAGATTTATCAGAAATTATTGATAAAGTTATAATAGATATTGGCGCAGATTCAATGAAAGATATGGGTAAGGTAATTTCTGGTGTAACCGAAAAGGTATCTGGTCAAGCTGAGGGTAGAGTAATTGCTGAAATTGTTAAAAGAAAATTAATGAGTTAAAATAAATAAGATTTTATGTTACTCCTTTCATTGAATAATCTTTATGTTTATATTCTTCTTCATTAACTATATTAATTAATCTTCTGCTTATTGAATAGATATCCTCAAAGGAGGTATAAAGAGGAGTTAATGCTATTCGGATTATATTTTTAGGTCTAAAATCTATAATTATACTCAATTTACCATTATCAATAGGATTTATTAAACATTTTGAAATTCTCCATGCTTCTTTGTGACTGATTGCAATATGTGAGCCTCTTTTACTCTTATCCGTTGGTGTTAATAACTCAAAATTTAATTTTTTTAATTCATTTGTATATATAGATTCAAAATAATCAAACAGTTTAGCAGATTTAATATTTAGCTCCTCTGTGGTTGCTTCAATTGTTATATCTAATGAGGTTTTTAGTGTTGATAAAGAGAGTATATGAGGTGTTCCATTTGAAAATTTTTCAATGGAATTGGATTCATTATATTCATCAGAATATTCAAATGGTCTATCATGACTAAACCATCCTCTTATGGGTGATTTTAATTTCCTAAGTTTTTGTTCTCTTACATAAATGAATGCAGGAGATCCAGGTCCTCCATTTAAATATTTGTAAGTACACCCTACAGCGTAATCAACTTGATTCAAGTTCATATCTATGTTGACTGCCCCGATGGAATGACTCAAATCCCATATGACAACGGTATTATTATCCCTACAGAATTTACTAATTTCTTTTATAGGATATCTATATGAACTTTTATAAGCTACATGTGATAAAACTATAATTCCTCTTTTTTTTATTATAAATTCTTTTAATTTTTCAATATCAGCAATTAAATCACTCCCGTATTCTAAAAAATTAAAGTTTATTTTAAAATCTTTAGCAACTAGTTCACATATATATTTATCTGAGGGAAAATTTAAATTATCAGTTGTTATATTTTTTATGTTCTTATTTGACTGAAGGATGCTCTTAATAAGCTTAAAAAGATTAATTGAGGTAGAACTTCCAACATATACTTCATCCTCACCAGATTTAATTATAGAGGCTATCTTTTGAGAAACCATCCTAGGAAGTTTAATCCAACTTTTATTCCAGCTTGAAATTAAATTGTTCCCCCATTCTTCTTTAATAGTGTGGTTAATTTCATCTATTATGTCTTTAGCTAAAACACCAAGTGAATTACCATCAAGGTATATTTTATCCTCAGGTAAAATAAATTTTTCTCTGAACTTTGATAGCTTATCTTTAGAATCTAAATTTTTTGCTATTTCCTTTAGTCTATCCAAATATTAAAAATTTTATTAGCCCACTCTGAATACATTGTTTTACTTGGGTGAAGATTATCCTCTGTAATTAGATCAGGTTCATTAATTGCTCTCCTTGATATTTCAGTAACATCAACATACTTTAAATCATTTGTAGCTGCAAATTTTATTAAACTACTATTAAATAAATCAATTTGTTCTGATATATCAATCATTTCAACAGATTCAGCGAAAGGGGTATAGCCCCAGTCGGGAATAGAAATAATAATGATACTTCCATCATCTTTTTTAATTCTGTTCATTTCATCCATCAATTTATTCAAGTCTTCTTCAAATTCATGAATAGGCCTTGAATTAAACTGATTGTTAACTCCAATTAAAAGTGAGATATAATCATATTTACTAGTAAAGTTTGTTTGATTTATTGAATCTAGTAAGTCATAAGTTTTCCATCCTGTTTCTGCAATAATTACAGGTTGATCAAAATCAAAACCATTCTCATTTGCTATGTCAACAAATTGGTTAGGCCATCTCTCATACTCATTTACTCCCTCTCCAACAGTGTAACTATCACCAAGAGCAATAAAACTGTATAGACTACTACCTAAAGAATTAATATCTTCCTTTAAAATTAAATCATTACTAGATTTATCTCTATCTATATTTAAATTATCATCATTATAACTTATTGATGATTCACAAGCTTTTAAAACAGTCAGTAAAAAAAATAATTTATAAAGTAGATGAAATTTCATGATTATAATAGAAAATAATATTTTAATTACTTATTTAAGCGAGCGTATAGCTTTATTTATATCATGTGATTTAAAAATATAGCTTCCTGCAACAAGAATATCTGCTCCTAAAGATTCAAGTTTTTTATTGTTGGTATTATCTACACCTCCATCAATTTCAATCAGAGCAGAAGAATTTTTAATTTTAATTAGTTTTTTTAGTTCTACAAGCCTATCAAATGTATTTACAATAAACTTTTGTCCTCCAAAGCCTGCATGAACTCCCATTAGACAAACTAAGTCAATTTTTTCTATGTAATTCTTTAATTTACTAATGGGAGTGTTTGGATTAATTGCAATTCCTGATTTAATTCTGGATCTTGCAATTTTATCTAAAATATTATCCATTTTAGAGGTCGCTTCAATGTGAACAGTTAGTATGTCAGAACCTATTTCAATAAATTTATCAATATATTTTTCAGGCTGAGTAATCATTAAATGAACATCAAGTGGTTTTGCTGTCATCTTCCTGATTGAACTAACAATTGGCATACCAAATGAAATATTTGGTACGAATACTCCATCCATTACATCAAGATGGAACCAATCGGCAACACTTTTATCAACTATTTCGCAATCCCTCGAAAGATTGCCAAAGTCTGCAGCAAGAATAGAAGGAGCAATTTTAATTGACATAGTAAATTTTTAATAAGATAAAATTTAAAAAATTATTTAGGTATATCCAGCTAAAAAAGATATAAACATTGAAGTTTTAATACTTATCCTAAATATGTTTTAAGAATTTTACTTCTTGAAGTATGTTTTAATCTCCTAATGGCTTTTTCCTTAATTTGTCTAACTCTCTCTCTAGTTAGATCAAATGTTTCACCTATTTCCTCTAGAGTCATAGCATGCTGATTACCAAGACCAAAATAAAGTCTAACAACATCAGCTTCACGTGGAGTAAGTGTGTCAAGAGCTCTTTCAATTTCAGTTCTCAGAGACTCATGGAGAAGTTGTCTATCTGGATTTGGAGATTCACCACTATTAAGAACATCATATAAATTTGAATCTTCACCTTCAACTAAAGGAGCATCCATCGACACATGTCTACCAGAATTTTTAAGGGACTCTTTTACGTCATTCACAGTCATATCAAGCTCTTTAGCAATTTCTTCTGCTGATGGAGCTCGTTCATGTGCTTGCTCTAAAAAAGCATAGGTCTTATTGATTTTGTTTATTGAGCCAATCTTATTTAATGGTAATCTAACAATTCTAGACTGCTCAGCCAGAGCTTGAAGAATCGACTGTCTAATCCACCAAACAGCATATGAAATAAACTTAAAACCTCTTGTTTCGT
>Ga0208390_1000450_pt1 | contig 14809 bp, 13 predicted proteins | sample Knorr_S7_td_Surf_FD_185594 | JGI IMG/M metagenome (GOLD analysis project Ga0208390, IMG submission 185594) | Marine microbial communities from Southern Atlantic Ocean transect - Knorr_S7_td_SurfaceA_ad_6m_LV_A (SPAdes) (version 2) | ecosystem: Environmental > Aquatic > Marine > Oceanic | place...
CCATCTCCTGAAGAAAAAGCAGAAGCGAAAAAAGTATTAGAGGAGTATCAAAAATCAGGCGGCGGAGCTATAAAAGTTGATGGACAAATGATTGATGAGCCAATTGCTGAAGCGATGAGATTAAAAATTACTCTTGGAGAAGAAGAGAAGGGTTAAAAATGACTGGCTCAAAAGATTTAGGAGGGGGAAGATTCAGAGAATCTTACGGTCGATATTTTGAAGATTTTGAAGTTGGCCATATTTACGAACACAGACCTGGTCGAACCATAACTCAAGCCGACAATACTTGGTTTACTTTGCTGACAATGAATACGCACCCGTTGCATTTCGACGAAGAGTATGGAAAAGCAACTGAGTTTGGCAAAACTTTAGTTAACAGCACATTTACTGTAGCCACCATGGTCGGTATGAGCGTTAGTGACGTTAGTCAGAAAGCAATCGCAAATCTAGGTTGGACAGACATCGTGCTGCCAAAACCTTTATTTGTTGGGGACACCCTGTATGCGGAATCAGAGGTTGTAGAGAAAAGACTGTCCGAATCTAGAGAAAACTGCGGAATTGTTACGGTTAAAACAATTGGTAAAAACCAAAACGATGAAGTAGTAGCATCTTATTTAAGATCAGCCTTAATCCCCACTCGCGGACATGCTGTCGACGATAAGATAAATTATTAATTTATGTCGGCACCACTAGAAAACATCAAAGTTCTAGATTTAACTCACATGTTGGCTGGACCTTATGCCAGCATGCTAATTGCAGATCTTGGCGCTGAGGTTGTAAAAGTTGAACCACCAGGCAAAGGCGAAATCACTAGAGGCCTCTATAAAGATCACCCTGATTATTCCCTTGATGGTGTAAGTCCTTATCATATTACTTTGGCGAGAAATAAAAAAAGCCTTACTTTGGATTTGAAACAAGAAAAGGGCAAACAATTATTTTATGAGCTCGTAAAAAAATTTGATGTCGTTTTGGATAACTTCAGTTCTGGAGTCACAGAAAGATTAGGAATAGATTTTCCTACTTTGAAAAAATACAATCCAAAAATTATTACTTGTTCTATTAGTGGTTTTGGGAAAGGTGAGGCGGATAGACCTGCTTATGATCAAATCCTTCAGGCTTATGGCGGCGGGATGTCTATTACCGGAGAGGATGAAAATCATCCAGTTCGAGCTGGTATTCCCATCGCCGATTTATCATCGGGCATGTTCAGTATTATTGGAATCCTTAGTGCTTTGCAAAAAAGAGATAAAGACGGTGTTGGCGATCATGTTGATATTTCAATGTTAGATTGCCAAGTGAGCCTTCTAACCTATATGGCCACAATGAATACAATTTCAGGAATAGAACCTAAACCGATAGGAAACCAACATTTCCTTCACGTTCCCTATAATTCCTATAAAACCGCTGATGGATTTATTATTATTTCGGTAGTGCATGAAGACTTTTGGCCTAATTTATTAGACGCACTAGATTTAGAGGAATTTCGCGGCGAGGAATATAAAACTGTTCAAGGTCGTTTAGCTGATAGAAAAAGTATAGACAAAGCTATCTCTGAAAAATTAGAACACAAACCAAGCTCTCACTGGCTCGACTTACTAGCAAAACATCGCGTTCCTTCTGGACCTATTAATTCAGTGCGTGATGCTTTAGAAGATCCGCTTGTAAAGAAAAGAAATATGATTGTCGACTTGGAACAACCATCTGGCTCAATAGCTAAAATGCCAGGTAATCCAATTAAACTTGAGAGTTATGAAGAGAATTTTTCTCCGGCGCCTGAGTTGGGCGAACACACAGCGGAAGTATTAGAAAAATATCTGAAAATTAGCTCTGAGGAACTTGATTCTTTAAAATCAGAAAAGATTATTTAATTTCTAAAACTCAAAAAAACTCCCTTTAAATTTTATCCAATTTGTTTTACTGTAAATCAGTAAGAAACACTAAATGAGGAGAGTTTTATGAGTGAACAAATGAATGTAGATCACGAAAAAGTTATGGCGCTTTTTGGAAACGTCTTTAATGATGTTGCAGGCGCAGTTGCCATAATGATGTCTTATATTGGTGATCAGACTGGGGTATATCAAGCAATGGATAAGCTTGGTCCTGCAAAAGCTTCGGCTATTGCCAAAGAAGCTAAAGTAGATGAGCGCTATCTTCAAGAATGGCTAGCTTCAAATGCTGCCAGAGGTTACGTAACTTTTGATTCAGAAACTGAAGAATTTAGTTTAACTCCTGAGCAAGCTTGTGTTTTTGCCCGTGAAAGCGAACCTACTTGTATTCAAGGTTTAATTCAAGGAGTTGTAGGACAATTCGCTAAAGAAGACGTCGCACTTGACGTATTTAAAACGGGTCGGGGTCGTCCATGGGGTGAACATCATGATTGTTGCTTTTGTGGAACTGAGAGATTTTTCAGACCAGCATATGCTGGACATTTATTAGACGAATGGATTCCTGCGTTAGAAGGTGTTGAAGAAAAATTAAAAATGGGAGCAAAAATCGCTGATATTGGTTGTGGCCTTGGAACCTCTTCTATATTGATGGCAGAACAATATCCTAATTCAACAATTCATGCGTTTGATTTCCATGGCCCATCGATAGAAGAAGCAAAAAAAAGAGCTGAAGAAAAAGGATTATCAAACTTGGAGTTTTTTGTTTCCGATGCTGCGGCCATACCAAAAAATGATTACGACTTGGCATGTATTTTTGATGCTTGGCATGACATGGGTGATCCAGTAGGAATTGCTTCCAGCATCAAGGACACCCTAGCAAAGGACGGAACATTTATGGTGGTCGAACCTATGGCGTTAGATGGGTTAGCGAATAATATTGCTAATAATCCAGCTTCAGGAATGATGTATGGATTTGGAACATTAGTCTGTGTGCCAGCTTCGAAAGCACAATCTGTAGGTTTAGGTTTAGGACCTCAAGCGGGACCAAATAAACTTATGGAACTTCTTGGTGAAGCAGGTTTTGGAAGGGTAGGTTTAGCTGCGAGTACGACCAATAACTTAGTTTTACAAGCTCGCGCTTGAAATTAAAAATAGTTTTGCATAACTAAATATCCTTTGTATCTAAGCCATCCGAAAAGTTTTTATTTCAGATGGTTTTAGATATACTCGTTTCACAATTTATGACGTACATTAAATATTTATCGATTTTATTTTTCTTTAGTTTGGGAATTTTTTCCAATAATATCGATATGAGAGACGAAGCCATTGAAGCGAGAATAACGCCCTTAGGCAATGCTTGCATGCAAGGCGATGATTGTGGAATTTCGACCTCAGGTCCTGGATATAAAGTTTCTCTAATTAAGACATCTTCCCCTTCAGAGCCCGCCGCTAGTGGATCTGAAAATGAGCACATTGTTAAAATGTTAAATGCCGGAGCCGATGGAGTCATGGTCTTTGAACCAGCGGCACTTAAAATCAAAAAAGGCGATACTGTCGTCTTTAAATCAGTTGATCCTGGTCATAATACAGTCTCAGCGCCAAACCTGATTCCTTCTGGTGCGACACCTTGGGAAAGTATTCAAGGTCAAGACTTCTCTATTACCTTTGATACCGAAGGTGTGTATGTTTACCAATGTACTCCGCATTTAGTAATGGCAATGATCGGCTTAATTCAAGTGGGCGAGGCGACGAATCTTTCGGAAATCAAGTCTAACTTAGGCCCTTTTCAAGGTTTAATAGCCTTAAATCAAGATAGATTAGATAAATACTTTTCGCAATTAGAAAGTTTATAATTCTATAAATTCAGATTCTAATTCCTTCCAACTTTTAAGTTCAGGTACCTTCAACCGATCCTTGTGTTCCCAATCTTTCTTTAACGCATTCATCCACATGGCTTGAAAGCCAGCGCTTAACGCACCTTCAACATCATTTACAGGATGATCACCGATATGACAAATTTCTTCTGGAGCTACTCCAGCTAATTTAGCGGCTTCGTCAAAAATTTTCTTACCTGGCTTACTTTCATTCACCATTTCTGCATTTACATAAAAATCAAATAAGTGATCTATCTTTAAGGTTTTGATGTCAGCATTACCGTTTGTAATAACACCTAAGATATATTTATTTTTTAAAGCCTCTAGAGTTTCAAGTACATCATCAAAGTAAACAACCTTATGTCTTTCATCTAGAAAGATTTTGAAAGACTCTTTTGATAAAGATTTAGCTTCTTCAGAGGCAACTCTATTTTCAACTAGCAATTCGTAGATAACTTTTTGCCTCAATTCGGAAAGACGGTTTGCAAGTCCAGGTTCTTGGCTTACTAACTCTTTCCATTTTTTTCTTTCTTCCGAAGAAAATAAAATTCCCTGCATCTGCGGATGTTTTTCAATCAAATAATCATTTGAGCTCTTATGAGCATGCATGATCACGTCAAAAAGAGGCCATAGAGTATCATCCAGATCAAAGGTTATAGCTTTTACTTTCATTTTTTTTAATCTCCTTTAGCGTGAGGATGGCTATTATCGTATACCTTGGCCAAGTGTTGAAAATCTAATTTAGTGTAAATTTGTGTTGTCGATAAATTGGCGTGTCCGAGCAACTCCTGAACGGCGCGTAAATCTCCACTCGATTCCAATATGTGTGACGCAAAAGAGTGTCTCAACATATGAGGATTCACAAATGGCAAACCCATTTTAGAGCTCATCTTCTTCAGAATATTTTGTACTGATCTTGCGCTAATTCTGCTTCCAGACTTATTTATAAAAACAGCCTGTTCAGAGTTTTCTAGTTTTTTTTCTCTATGGTCATACCAATCCTTTAAAGCTTTGATAGCAAGCGCACCTATAGGAACTTCTCTTTCTTTTTTCCCTTTTCCTAAAACTCTACAGATTCTATTTTCTAAAGAAATGTCTGAGGTATTTAATTGGCACAATTCAGACAGTCTTAGTCCCGATGAGTATAAGAGTTCTGCAATTGCTTTGTCTCTGAAATCACTCCAGGAACTGGGTTTAAAATCTAAAAGTCTATTAACCATGTCAGTATCCATTGCCTTAGGCAGAAGTGAATTAAGTTTGGGAGCATTTATTCCAGAAGTTGGATTGTTGCTAGCATAACCTTCATTATTTAAAAATTTATAAAAACTTCTTAGCGATGAAAGTAGCCTAGCAAGGCTCCTTGGACTCACTCCAGCTCTCCTGATGCCGCTGATAAAATCCCTAATGTCATGTTGACTCAGGCTGGACCAATCTTCAAAGTCTTTTTGTTGTTTAAATTTTTCAAATTTTTTTAAATCTGCAGAATAATTTTTAACGGTATGCTCGGAATAGTTTCTTACTTGCTCTAAATAATTTAAGAAAAGTTTGATCTCTTTATTCATCAGTTGATGGCAGAATTTTGTCTATTTGATTACTAAAAACTGAGATTACGAATTCTAAAAAAAGCGTTTCACTATCTTTTGGAAACTTTCCTGTCTGGCTACTGCCTAAAGCTAAAGTTCCTGCTAGTTTATTCGACTTTAATTTACCAATTGCACCTTCAACTACATTAGCTTTTGCTCCAAATATCAATGCTGAGTTCTCTTCAGTCAAGCCACCAAGAGCGATTTCATTTGCTTTGAAAAGTTCGGCAAAGACCGATGTTGCAATCTCAGGTGTAATTATTTTTTCAGAGCCTAAATTAAAAGAATTCTCAGGTGCAAAAAAATAGATTTTACAAATTTCTGTTTTTAATTCTTCATGGAAAAAAGACTCAATAGTATTAGCTAAATCATTAAGGTTCGTTTGTGAAATAATTTTTAAAACCAGTTTTTGTATTTTTAAAAAAAGGTTTTGATTGTGCTCAGCATTTTCAAGAAACTCGCTCAATTTATTACTAACAACAAGATTTTTTTCTTTGATGATTTCTACTTGTTTCTCAATCAATGAGGTTGCATCACCTGAGGCGTGTTTAATCTCTAAAATTTCTAATATGTCAGGGTGGTTAATAAAGAAATCTGGATTTGCTTCTAAATACTCTAGAACTTCTGAATCGGATATTTTTTTTTTGAAGATACTCACGGATTTATTTTAATACCTTTTTCTATGTATTTGGCTTCACCGATTAAGTTAAACCATTCTTCATCAAGGTTAACCTCAACTTTTAGCTTTCCTTTTTTGAAGTTTACTAAAACGGATGATTGCAAAAGATTATTTTTTACGCCGCTTAGAACCGCCGCGCAGGCTCCACTTCCACAAGCCAAAGTCTCGCCAACTCCGCGTTCGACAACTCTTAAATTAATTTCTTTTTCGTTGAGAATCTTTACAAAGCCTACATTTACACCATTTTTATAGATATTACTTTCTTGCAAAGTTAAACCCATTTCAGGTATTTGATCGGACAAGCTGTCTTGAAAAATTACGGCATGTGGATTGCCCACGGAAACGGGATAAAATTTTATATCTGTGCCTTCAAAATTAAATTGTAATTCTTGACTGTCAGCAATAGCACAACTTGATTTAGTGAATTTAAAACTACTCATTTTTACAGCAAATTCATTTTCCTGCAGTCGTGTAATCTGGGCAAGATTGTCTTCAATTTGCAAAATAAAAGTATTTGAAAATACTAAACTTTCATCAAAAGCATATAGTGCTAATGCGCGGATACCGTTCACACAATTTTCAGCCAGGCTTCCATCTACATTGTAAATTTTAAGTTTTAGGTGAGCATGTTTCTGAGTCGGTGGTTCGAGAAATAATAATTGATCAAAAGAGAATTCTTTTGCACAGGTTTTTAAAAGTTTTAATTCTTCTTCGGAGTCAATTTTTTGTGAGATTGCATCAATTAAAATAAACTCGTTTCCCAGAGCTTCCATGGCCTGAACAACTACCACTCAAACTTCCTCTAGTCTTATTAAGTCTTCAAATGATTCTGCTTTTCTAATTACTTTAAATTTATCCTTAGAAACTAGAATTTCAGCTGGTTTTGGTCTCGAATTATAATTTGAGCCCATGCTTGAGCCGTATGCTCCAGTTGAATAAATGATGAGTTGATCTCCTGTTTTAGCATTTAATGAGTGTCCAACTCCAAAACTATCAGCAGTTTCGCAAACTGGGCCAACTACCTCATATTCTTTCACTTCGACATCGTTGACTTGAACAGTTTCAATTGCGTGTCTTGCGCTATAAAGGGCCGGTCGCATCAAATCATTCATGCCTACGTCGACCACTAGGAAATCTCTTTGACCATTTGTTTTTTCCGTAATGACGCTAGTTATTACTGCTCCTGATTGCGCAACGATTGAGCGCCCTGGCTCCATTAACAAATCGTATTCAGTGATCGATGATTTTAAGTCTTTGACCAATTGAGCAGGATCATATTGTTGCTCTAATTGATAATCTATTGCTAAGCCTCCACCAACGTCTAGGTGATCTATCTTATGACCCAAGTCCTTTAATTGTGCTGCTAACGCTTTTAGTTTTTCTGCTAACTCAATAAATAAATTTGCATCGGTAATTTGGGAGCCAATATGTGCAGAAATTCCTACAAGATTAATTTCTTCAGCTGAGTAAGTTTTAGCTATCTCCAAGGCTTCCAATTCGGAGATACCAAATTTACAGTCTGATTTTCCTGTTTCAATATATGGGTGCGTGTTGGCAGCCATATCTGGATTAATTCTTAAGGAGATTCTTGGCTTGTTTGGTAAATCTTTCAATAACTCAATTTCATGATGAGACTCAATATTGATCGAATAAATTTCTTGCTCAGCAGCGTACGTTAAATCTGCCTTAGATTTCCCTACACCGGAAAATACAATCTTATTTGCTGTAGCTCCTGCCTTAAGAGCTCTTTTTAATTCTCCAACTGACACTACATCAAAACCCATACCCATTTGAGCAAGAATTTTTAATAGGTTGATATTGCTATTTGCTTTAACTGAGTAACAAATGAGGTCAGAATCACTAGCATTTTTAAGATAAGAAGTTGCAGCTGCTTCTATACTAGCCTGAGAATAAATATAGAAAGGGGTCTGAACTTCTTTACAAATTTCTGTTAGCGCAAGATCTTCAATGCACAAGCTTTCTGAATTATTAGAAAAGAAATCAGGACGCATATTCAGTTTCGTTATCGGTTGGCAAGGTCAAAGGTCCTTTGATACCACATGCAGTAAAATTTATGGCTAATAAACACATTAAGACTAAAAAAACCTTTTTCATTTCCTCATTATACTGCACTAATGTTAAAGAATTTTAGACAGAAAAAACTGAGATCGGTTTTCGAGTAAATAAAAAAATTAATAATACACTTCTGATGCGTATTTTTTTTCGAAAGGAATTATCGCTTCAAAATCTCCAGTTTTAACTTTTTTCACCCATTCTGGATCGGAAAGTAAAGCTCTACCGATGGCGACCATGTCAAACTCATCATTTTCCATTCTTTCGATTAAGTCATCAATTGATTGCGATTCCACAGCGTCGTCACCAGCATACATTCCAATAAAATCAGATTTCAAACCAACACTGCCCACCGTAATAGTCGGCAGACCCGTTAATTTTTTTGTCCAGCCGGCTAGGTTGAGATTTGAGCCTTCAAATTCTGGCTCCCAATATCTTCTGTTGCTCGCGTGAAACATATCGATGCCAGCATCTACTAAAGGCATTAAAAAGGTCTTTAGGTCGTCTTCGGTGTAAGCCAGCTTGGCTTCAAAGTCTTGTTGCTTCCACTGAGAAAATCTTATGGCTATGGGGAAATCTGTGCCAACTTTAGCTCTAGCTCGTTTCACAATTTCACAAGCAAATGCAGTACGTTTATCTATCGAACCTCCAAAGCCGTCTGCTCTTTGATTAGTACCTTCCCAAAAGAAGTTATCAATCAAATAACCATGCGCTCCATGCAATTCCACTCCATCAAAACCAAGATCTTTAATTTTTAAAATATCGCCGACAAAACATTCGATCAACATCTCTACGTCTTCAGCAGTCATTTCATGCGCTGCTTTCTTATCTGCATTAACTAACCCCGATGGAGTATATCCAGGCACTTCTGGGTCTGGTGCCATGCCTGGTTTACGAAATGCGCCTACGTGCCAAAGCTGAGGAAAGATTTTCGAGCCCTCGCTGTGAACGGCGTCAACCACCTGCTTCCAACCTTCATCTGCTTTATCCCTAAAACCTGGGACATCTGGATAACCGCTGGAAGAAGGATGACTTACTTCAACTCCTTCTGTAATTATTAGACCAACTTCACCCGCTGCTCGACGTTGATAATAATCTCTTACATTTTCTCCTGGAACACCGTCTGGTGATCGGCTTCGTGTCATTGGTGCCATTGCAAAACGATTCGGGATAGTTAGTTTGTTGACTGTGATGGGTTTGAAGAATACGTCCATAATTTTTATATTTTTAAATCCATTTTAGCTTTAATGATTTGTTTTTTCACCTGTGAAGGAGCTGTGCCACCTACACTCGTCTTCGCTGAAATTGACGTCATTGGATCTAAGTATTTATAGACATCTTTTTCAATTTTTTTAGATAGTTTTTTTAATTCCGTTAATGATAACTCTGCTAATAAGGCATCTTTTTTTTCAGCCAACTGTACTGCCTTTCCTGTTATCGCATGGGCTTCTCTAAACGGTAAACCTTTGAGTACTAAATACTCAGCAAAATCAGTTGCACAAATATGACCATCAAAAACATCATTCAACATTTCGTCGATGTTAAATTTTGCTCCAGCCACCATGGCAGAAGTTATATCGATCGCGCTTAAAACATAATCAATCGAAGCAAAGAGCGGGGCTTTATCTTCTTGATTGTCTCGGTTATAAGCCAGCGGTTGGTTTTTTAATAAGCTCAAAAGTGAAACTAAGTTGCCAATAGTCTTGGCAGCACCGCCGCGGACTAGTTCCGCCATGTCCGGATTTCTTTTCTGCGGCATGATTGAAGATCCGGTACAAAGTTCCTCTGGCAATTCCAAATAATTAAATTGTGATGAGGACCAAATAATAAATTCTTCTGAAATTCTGGACAAATGAATTGATGCGAGGCTGATGTTAAACATCATTTCCGCAATGAAATCCCTGTCACTCACTGCGTCGATAGAGTTTTGAGTCACCTCTTTGAAGCCGAGATTTTTGGCCATTTTTTTTCGATCGAGTTTGAATCGATTGCCAGCAAGCGCTCCAGAACCCAAAGGCAAAACGCTAAGATTGTTATCTGAGTTTTTAAAACGATTGAGATCTCTTTTAAACATTTCATAGTAAGCCATTAAATGGTGACCTAAAGAAATCGGCTGAGCTATCTGTAGATGAGTGAAACCAGGCATTAAAGTTTCAGTTTCAGGCTCAGCTTTTTGGACCAACGATTTAAGTAGCTCCTTAAGAGAGATTTGAATCTCCTCAGATTTTTTTAACATGTACAGTTTTAAGTCAGTAACAACTTGATCGTTTCTAGACCTTCCGGTGTGAAGTTTTTTTGCCACCTCTCCAATATTTTTTTCTAGAGCAGCTTCGATGTTCATGTGCACATCTTCTAAAGCCTTGTTCCAGTTAAATTTTTTTGAGTCAATTTGCTTTTGAATCTGGTTGAGTCCAATTTTTATTTTTTTAAACTCAGATGGCTTTAAAACTTTTGCTTTTGCTAGAGCTTCAGCATAAGCAATTGAACCTTCAATATCCTCGCGGTAAAAAGTCTTATCGATTTCAATTGAATTGGAAAATTCCAAAGCATTTTTAGCTGTTTCTTGTTTGAATCGGCCGCCCCAACTACGATTTTTCTTTACCATTAATACTTATAGGATTTTGGTTTATAGGGCCCCTCGACTTCTACATTTATATAATCGGCCTGATCTTTAGTCAGTTTAGTAACAACGCCGCCAAAGCCTTCTACCATGTATTGAGCAACTTCTTCATCCAATTCCATTGGCAGAACTTCAACTGTAAGCAGTTCTTTCTTTTTCTCTTCGTCGTTAAGCGTTGCAAAAGCTTGTTTGTAAAGAAACATCTGAGCCAAGACTTGATTCGCAAATGAACCATCCATTATACGAGACGGATGACCTGTAGCATTACCCAGATTCACTAAACGTCCTTCAGCTAACAAAACAATATAATTATTAGGATCGGTTTTAGTTTTTGAGACTTTGTGCACTTGTGGTTTGATTTCTTCCCAATGCCAATTGTCGCGCAGGTGTTGAGTGTCAATTTCGTTATCGAAGTGACCTATGTTACACACCATCGTTCCTGACTTAAGATTTTCTAAAATAAAACGATCACAGACATTCACATTCCCTGTTGCAGTAACTATGACATCAGTATCTGCTAGAAGATTTTTGTTAATACATTCATCTTTATTGGTGTTAACTCCATCTATATAAGGAGAGACTACTTCATATCCGTCCATGCAAGCTTGCATTGCACAGATAGGGTCCACTTCTGAGATTCTTACAACCATGCCTTCTTGTCTTAAGCTCATTGCAGAGCCTTTGCCAACATCTCCATAACCAAAGACTAACGCTTTTCTTCCAGCCAGGAGCATATCTGTTCCACGTTTTATAGCGTCATTGAGACTATGACGGCAGCCGTACTTATTGTCATTTTTTGATTTTGTAACTGAATCGTTAACGTTAATTGCTGGAACTTTCAATTCTCCTTTTTCTAACATTTCCCAAAGTCGATGGACTCCGGTGGTGGTTTCTTCAGAAATTCCATGAATGTTATTGAGCATGTCAGGATACTTTTCGTGAACCATTGCTGTCAGATCACCTCCATCATCTAGAATCATATTAGCGTCCCAGGGAGCACCGTCTTTCAGAATTGTTTGCTCAATACACCAATCGAATTCTTCCTCGTTCATTCCTTTCCAAGCAAAGACAGGAATCTCAGCGGCCGCCATAGCAGCTGCAGCATGATCTTGAGTCGAAAAAATATTGCAAGAGGACCATCGGACTAAAGCTCCTAATTTAACGAGCGTTTCAATCAACACTGCCGTTTGAATAGTCATATGTATGCAGCCCATTATCTTAGCGCCTGCCAAAGGTTTGCTGTCGCCGTATTTTTCTCTCAGCTTCATTAACGCTGGCATTTCTGCTTCAGCTAACGCAATTTCTTTTCTTCCGAAATCAGCTAAGTCAATATCTGCTACTTTGTAATCTTCAAATTTCATTTTTTATCTTTTTATTTTGTCAGCTTTGTTAGTATTTTCCCAAGAAAATTCTTTATCTTCTCTTCCAAAATGACCATATGCTGCAGTTTTCTGATAAATAGGTTTTTTTAAATCTAGCATTTGGATTAATTCTTTCGGTTTAAGTTCAAAGTTATCAGCTACGATTTTAGCTATCTCAGTCTCAGGTATAGAATTGGTACCAAAGGTATTAATGCTAATTGAGGTTGGTTCAGCAATTCCAATTGCGTAAGAAACTTGAATTTCACATTTTTCAGCTAAGCCAGCTGAGACAATATTTTTTGCTACATATCTACCTGCGTAGGCAGCAGATCGATCAACTTTTGATGGATCTTTTCCAGAGAAGGCGCCCCCGCCATGTCTCGCCATGCCTCCATAAGTATCAACAATAATTTTACGTCCAGTCAGTCCACAATCTCCCACAGGCCCACCGATTACAAATCTACCAGTCGGATTGATATAAATTTTGGTTTCAGGCGATAGCCAATTGGCTGGAATTACTTTGTTGATAATTTCTTCTCTTACTCCCTCTTCGAGGTCCGAAAAACTTACATCTTCATCATGTTGAGTTGATAGAACAATTGCAGAAAGGTGTGAAGGTTTTCCAGAGTCATCGTAAACAAAACTCAATTGGCTTTTTGCATCGGGCCTTAACCAAGGCAAAATTTTATTTTTTCTAACCTCTGCTTGTTTTTTTACTAACAAGTGTGAATAAGTGATAGGAGCTGGCATTAGTACGTCGGTTTCGCTGGTAGCGTAACCAAACATTAAGCCCTGATCTCCAGCGCCTTGATCGGTATCGGTTCCGGTACCCTCATTAACTCCTTGAGCAATGTCATTTGATTGTAAGCCAATCGCATTGACAATCTCTACACTGGATCCGTTGAAGCCTACGTCGTCATTATCGTACCCAACTTCGTTTATTACTGAACGTACAACTTTTTCCAGATCAGGAGTTGCATTTGAAGAAATTTCTCCAGCAATAACTACCAAATCCGTTTTCACTAAAGTCTCACAAGCCACTCTAGATTCAGGATCATCCATTAAAAAAGCGTCAAGAATAGCGTCGGATATTTGGTCTGCAAGTTTGTCGGGATGACCCTCAGACACTGATTCAGATGTGAAAGTTTTGTACTCGGACATAAAATTAAAAACGAGAAAGAATTCTACTATGATATTCTCTTTTTTTAATAGAAAATATCATTTTGATTCATGTCCAATAAAGTAAATTTAGCAGATGCCGTAAGGGCACTTTCGATGGATGCCGTTCAGGCTGCTAAGTGTGGTCATCCTGGAATGCCTATGGGAATGGCAGAAATTGCTCTCGTTCTATGGACAAAACATTTAAAACATAATCCAAAAAACCCTGAATGGTTTAATCGAGACCGATTTGTGCTCTCTAATGGTCATGGATCTATGTTGCTTTACTCTCTGTTACATCTAACCGGCTATGATTTACCATTAGAAGAACTTAAAAATTTTCGAAAACTTGGATCTAAAACACCAGGACATCCGGAGTGTGATGTCACGCCTGGAGTTGAAACAACTACTGGCCCGTTAGGTCAGGGTCTTGCTAATGCAGTTGGTATGGCTTTGTCAGAAAAAATTCTTGCGCATAAATTCAATAAGTCAAACTTGGAGTTAATAAATCATTACACGTATGTCTTTTGTGGAGACGGTGATTTAATGGAAGGAATTTCTCATGAAGCCTGTTCTTATGCGGGCACGCATAAACTCGAAAAATTAATAGTTCTTTATGACGACAACGATATAAGTATCGATGGTGAAGTTGCTGGATGGTTTACCGATGACACTGCGAAAAGATTTGAAAGCTACGGCTGGCATGTAATTCCTAAGGTCGACGGCCACAATGAACAAGAAATTGATAAAGCCATCACTGCAGCAAAAAAATCAAATCAACCAACATTGATTTGCTGTAAAACAGTTATTGGAAAAGGCTCTCCAAATAAAGCAGGTACGTCCGGTGTTCATGGATCTGCATTAGGTGACGAAGAAGTACTTTTGACAAGAAAAAATATTAATTGGAATTTTGAGGCATTTGAAATTCCTGAAGAAGCTTACGCTGGATGGAATCAAGAAGCTGCTGGGAAGGAGAGAGAAAGTTCCTGGGAAGAAATACTCAAGGGTTATCAAGAAAAGTATCCTGAAGAATTTCTTGTGTTTGATCGTCTAATAAAAGGTGAATTGCCTGCAGAATTTGATTCAGTAATAGAAAAATTAATAAAAAGCTTCGAAGAAGATGAAACAAACTATGCAAGTAGAAAATGCTCAGGTTTGTGTTTAGATGCTTTAGGCCCTGTTTTGCCAGAATTAATAGGAGGGTCGGCAGATCTGTCTCCTTCGAATAATACTGAGTGGAAAGGTTCTACTGTATTAACTCCAGAATCAGGTGGAAATTATTTGAATTATGGAGTGAGAGAGTTCGGAATGTCGGCAATTATGAACGGTATGTATTTGCATGGCGGTATAAGACCCTATGGAGGAACTTTTCTAACCTTTTTGGATTATGCAAGAAATGCTTTGAGAATGTCGGCATTGATGAAACTTCCAGTAATCTACATCTACACACATGACTCGATAGGGGTTGGAGAAGACGGTCCGACTCATCAACCGGTGGAACATATAAGCATGCTTCGAGCAACTCCTGGAGTATTTACTTGGAGACCGTGCGATGGTGTTGAAACCACTTTTGCT
>Ga0208390_1000451_pt1 | contig 14802 bp, 10 predicted proteins | sample Knorr_S7_td_Surf_FD_185594 | JGI IMG/M metagenome (GOLD analysis project Ga0208390, IMG submission 185594) | Marine microbial communities from Southern Atlantic Ocean transect - Knorr_S7_td_SurfaceA_ad_6m_LV_A (SPAdes) (version 2) | ecosystem: Environmental > Aquatic > Marine > Oceanic | place...
CTCTTTTACTTCAAGCCACAAAAAGAGCTAGTATTTTTTCAAGCAAATCAACTCACCAAGTTAAGTTAGAAATTAAAGGAAATTCACTAAAAATTAGTGCTGAGGATTTAGACTACAATAATAAATCTGAGGAAATTCTGAATTGCAGTTATAATGGAGAGGATATTATAATTGGTTTTAATTCAAGATTTATTAATGAAATGTTGAATAATCTTAGTTCTGAACTTATTAGAATTGAGCTATCATCACCAAATAGAGCAGGTTTAATTTCACCAGTTGCAAACAATGCTGAAAAAGAGGATATAGTTATGCTGGTTATGCCAATAATGTTAAACTAGAGATAATAGTCAGTTCTCACAAAATTAGATTTTTTATTATCAATTAGTTTTCTTAATATTTCCTTATTGTTTTCATTATCTTTAGAGGCGACGAAAGTTCTTATTGAAAAAGACCTAAGTGCATCATGAACACTTAATGTTGCAACAGCTGAATCTTTTCTTCCCGTAAATGGATAAATATCCGGACCTCTTTGGCAACTACTGTTTAAATTTACTCTGCAAACTAAGTTAACTAAGGTATCTATCAATGGTCCAATTGTATTTTCATTATTTCCAAAAACACTTACTTGTTGACCATAATTAGAGTCAGCCATATATTTAATAGGTTCATCAATACTTTTAAAAGATATTATAGGGATAACGGGGCCAAACTGTTCATCTTTATAAACATCCATATTTTCTTTTACTGGATATAATACAGCTGGAAAAACGAAATTTTTTTGAGTTTTTCCTCCGTTTTTGTTAATTATTTTTGCACCCTTTTTAACAGCATCATCAATTAATGAATTTATGTATGCTGGTTTGTTTGGTTCAGGAAGAGGAGTTAGAAGTGTGTTTTCCCAAGGAAGACCAAGCTTTAATTTATCAACTGCTAAAGAAAACTTTTCAAGAAATTCATTTTTGATATTTTCACTAACGTATATTATTTTAATTGCAGTACATCTTTGACCATTAAAAGACAATGAACCATTTATACATTCTCGGACTGTTAAATTCATATCAGCATCATCAAGAATTATCGCAGGATTTTTTGCTTCCAAACCCAAAACAAGTCTTAATCTATTTTGTTGGGGGTGAAGTTCTTGAAGTGAGTTTGCCGAAGAACTATGTCCAATTAATGCTAATACATTAATTTTTCCTGATTTCATTATTGGTGTAGCAATTTCTCTTCCTCTTCCAAATACAATATTAACAACACCTGGAGGGAAAGATTCCTTAAATGCATCAAGTAATGGAGCTATAAGTAAAACACCGTGCTTAGCAGGTTTAAAAATTGCTGTGTTTCCCATTATAATTGCAGGAATTAATAATGCAAAAGTTTCATTTAATGGATAATTGTAAGGCCCCAAACACAAAACAACACCAAGAGGTCCCCTTCTAATCAACGCTCTGACTCCATTATTGTTCTGAAAATTTGCACCATCTCTGTCGATTTTTTTATATTCATTTATCGTTTCATTGATATAATCAACAGTTCTATCAAATTCTTTTTCAGAATCGTTCAAATTTTTTCCAATCTCCCACATTAAAAGTTTTACTATTTCATCTCTTTTCAAAATCATTTTTGAAACAAATCGTTCCATACACTTAATTCTTTCATATACTTTCATTGTAGGCCAATTTCCAGTTCCATTCTTGAAAGCTTCATCAGCAGACTCTAGTGCTATCATGGCATGTTTTTCATCCATTTTTGGTGTTGATCCAATTTTTATTAATTTATCTGAATTTTTTTTTGTAAAAAGAGTTGAGTAAACATCAACAAATTCTCCTTTCCAAACATCAATTTTTCCATTTATTAGGTAAGTATTGTGTTCAATTAAATTATCGATTGAATATTTTTTTGGTATATCTATTTTCATTATGTTAAGAAATTGAAGAGTGATTCATTACTATTTATATAATCACTATAAAAATTATATTTTTTCATTCTTTTAATTAGAGGATTTAAATCTTTTTCATGTTTTAGTTGAATTCCAACTACTGCAGGACCATTCTCTTTACTTGTTTTTTTTGAATACTCAAAATGAGTAATATCATCATTTGGTCCAAGAATATTAGTTACAAAATCCTTTAAAGCACCAGCTCTTTGAGGAAAATTTATAATAAAATAATGCTTCAAATTGGTATACAATAATGCTCTTTCTTTAATTATACCCATTCTAGTAATGTCATTATTCCCACCGCATACCAAACATAAAATTTTTTTATTTTTAATTTTGTTTTTATAAAAATTTAATGAAGCTAGGCTCATTGCTCCAGCAGGTTCTGCAATAATACCTTCATTATTATACATATCCAATATTGTTTGACATATATATCCTTCTGGGACAAGAATTATGCCATCGAGATGTTTTTTGCAAAGTTCAAAAGCAATTTTTCCAGATTTTTTTACTGCAGCACCATCCACGAAAGTATCAATCTGTTTCAGTTTTATTAACTTATTGTTTTTTAAAGATTCATGCATTGATGCAGCACCAGTGGGTTCAACTCCTATAATTTTTGTTTTTGGAGATAATTGTTTAAAAACTGAAATAAAACCAGAGATTAACCCTCCACCACCTATCGGGATAAAAAGATAATCAATCGTGTCACTTAGTTCCTTAAAAATTTCATATGCAAGTGATCCTTGTCCAGCTATTACCTTTTCGTCATCAAATGGATGAATAAATGTTTTTTTATTTTTATCACAATAACCTATAGCTTCTTTATAACAATCATCATAAGAATCACCAATAAGCTTAATTGTTATAAATTCACCTCCAAATTCTCTTACTTTCTTAACTTTGATACTTGGTGTTGTATTAGGCATGAAAACTGTACCTTTTATTTTTAATTTATTACATGATAAGGATACTCCTTGAGCATGATTACCTGCGCTCGAGCAAACTATTCCTTTTTGTTTTTCTTTGAGTGAAAGTGAAGATATTTTATTAAAAGATCCTCTAATTTTAAAGGATCTAGTTACTTGTAAGTCTTCTCTTTTAACATAAACATAGGATGAATATTTATTTGAATAGGTATCAATTAAATTAAGTGGGGTGCTTAATATAATATTATTCAAATTACTTGATGCCGATTGTATTTCTTTAATTGGAATCAAAATCTTTATTTTAATTTTTTCATATTACTCATGTTTTTTCTAAGTAATTTGCCTATTTTTTCAATAGGATGTTTTGTTGTGTATTCATCATATTTTTTAAGTTCCTGAAAATCAAAACTATAATCATCCCTAATTGGTTCACCAATAAATCCCCTTTCAATGTCTTTCATAAAATCATCTAATAATGGAAGACATTTATGATTAAATAAATAACAACCATACTCAGCAGTATCTGATATAATTCTATTCATTTCGTAAAGCTTTTTTCTTGCAATCAAATTTGCTATTAGAGGAAGTTCATGAAGTGACTCATAGTAAGCTGATTCATCAATAATTCCATTTTTGACCATAGTTTCAAAAGCTAGTTCAACACCAGATTTTACAAAAGCAAGCATTAATATACCATGATCAAAAAATTCTTGATTATTAATATCCTCTGTTTGGCATTGTGTTTTTTCAAATAATGTTTTTCCAGTTTCTTCTCTCCACTTTAATAAATTATAATCACCATTATCCCAATCCTTCATCATCTCAGTAGAAAAAGTTCCATCTAATATATCATCCATATGTTTATTAAATAATGGGGTCATTATGTTTTTTAGTCTTTCAGAAAGTTTATGAACACATAATCTTGATTTATTATCAAGTCTATTAATCATTCCAGAAATACCATTATGTTTTAGCTCTTCAGTTATAGTTTCCCATCCATATTGAATTAATTTTACAGAATACGATTTATCAAAACCTAAGCTTAACATTTTTTCAAAGCACAATAGAGAACCTGTTTGAAGAACACCACATAAAATTGTCTGTTCACCCATTAAGTCAGATTTAACTTCTGCAACAAATGATGATTCTAAAACTCCTGCTCTATGACCACCTGTAGCGACAGCGTAAGCTTTTGCTAACTCAAGTCCGTTATTATTTGGATCATTTTCAGGGTGAACAGCTATTAAAGTTGGCACACCAAAACCTCTCAAATACTCTTCTCTAACCTCCGTTCCTGGACACTTTGGAGCTACCATGATCACAGTTATATCACTTCTAATTAAAGTACCTTCCTCAACAATATTAAATCCATGAGAGTATGATAATATTGAATTTTTTTTCATTAAAGGAACAACAGTCTCTACTACATTAGTATGATTTTTATCAGGTGTTAAATTAATGACTAAATCAGCATTTGGAATCATTGTTTTAAAATTACCGACATTAAAATTATTTTGAGTAGCATTTAAAAACGATTCTTTTTTTGAGTCAATTGAAGATTGTCTCAAAACGTATGAAATATCAAGTCCAGAATCTCTCATGTTTAAACCCTGATTTAAACCTTGAGCACCACAACCAACTATTACAATTTTTTTTCCAATAAGTGCATTTACACCATCTGAAAATTCATCATTGTTCATGAAACGGCAAATATTAAGTTGATTTTTTTTCTCTAATTCTGTAAGTGTATTAAAATAATTTCCCATATACTTATTTAGTTTTTAAAAATTTTGAAATTTCCATTGTATTTTTTGAAACTGAAATTCTTCCAGACCTAACAAATTGTAACAATCCATAAGGCCTTAGTTTATTGTATAAATCCTCTGTTTCTTCTCTCCATCCAGTTTTTTCAATAACAAAAAAATCAGGTTTAACAGTTACCATATTCGCTCTACTTTCTTTAATAATATTTTGAATTTGTCTTTCTTCAAACAAAGATTTAGATTTGACTTTATACAGTGCTGTTTCAAGAAAAATTGTTTCTTCATCTGTGTGAAAAAATACAGCAATGACTTCAATCTGCTTTTCTATTTGCTTAACAAGTTTAATTATTTGAACTTCATCTACATTTACAACGAGAATAAATCTAAATACATTATGGATTTCAGATTCTGAAGATGTAACACTTTTAATATTAATATGTCTTTTGAGAAAAATTGCAGAAATTCTATTTAACAAACCTACATTGTTTTCAGTATAAATTGAAATTGTATAATTTATTTTTTTCATTACTCAAGTCTTATATCTGCAACGGATGATCCACTTGGAACCATCGGAAATACATTTTCTTCCTTTTCAATCACAACTTCTAATAGATATGGACCATCGTGTTTTAACATTTTTTTTATTCCACTATCTAAATCTTTTCTTTTATCAACTTTACTTGCCTCAATAAAATATCCTTTTGATATTGCCACAAAATCAGGATTGATCATCTCAGTTGAAGCATATCTTTTTTCAAAAAATAGCTGTTGCCATTGTCTTACCATGCCTAGAAAATTATTATTAAGAATGATGATTTTCACTGCCGTATTATTTTGATAAATTGTACCTAATTCTTGAATTGTCATTTGAAAACCTCCATCACCTATGACAGCTATGACCTCTCTTTTTTTATCTCCAATTTTTGCTCCAAAAGCCGCAGGTAATGCAAAACCCATTGTTCCTAAACCACCTGAAGTTATGTTTGATTTACTTAGGTTAAATTTCGTGTATCTACAGGCAACCATCTGATGTTGACCAACATCAGTTACTAATATTGATTCCCCGTTTGTATTATTGTTTACAGATTTAATTACTTCAGCCATTGAAATTCCACCATCTTTTTTATTGTATTCTTTGTCAATTACTTTATTAAATTCAATATCATTCAACTTTCTAAATTTACTAACCCAGTTTTTATGACTTTTTTTCTTAATTAATGGAAGAATTTTTTTTAATGTTTTCTTTACATTTCCAAGCACAGGTACATCAACTTTGACATTTTTATTTATTTCTGCAGGATCTATTTCAAAATGTATGACTTTAGCTTGTTTAGCATAAGTTTTTAAGTCTCCTGTTACTCTATCATCAAATCTCATTCCTATAGCAATTAACAAATCACATTCATTTGTTAATTTATTGGGTCCATAATTTCCATGCATGCCTAACATTCCAACATTTAGTGGATGATCTGTTGATATAGCTGATAATCCAAGAATTGTCCAAGCGGCTGGTATCCCAGATTTATTTATAAAATTTAAAAATTCATTTTCTGCATTTCCTAAAATTACTCCTTGTCCCCAAACAATGAATGGTTTTTGAGCATTATTTATAAGATTTGCAGCACTAGTTAAGTATTTTTCATTGATCAGAGGAACTGAAACATAACTTCTGATTTGTTTGCATTTGTTATATTCAAATTTTTCTAATATTTCAAACTGAGCATCTTTAGTGATATCAATTAAAACAGGACCTGGTCTTCCTGATTTAGCAATGTAAAAAGCTTTTGCAAAAATTTCTGCTATTTCAGATGCTTTAGTTATTTGATAATTCCATTTTGTAACTGGAGTTGAAATCCCAATAATATCTGTTTCTTGAAAAGCATCGGAACCAAGAAGATATGACGCAACTTGACCAGTAATACATACCATTGGTGTTGAATCAATTTGAGCATCAGCAATTCCAGTTACTAAATTTGTTGCACCTGGCCCTGAAGTTGCTATTGCAACACCAACTTTTCCTGATGTTCTAGCATAACCTTGTGCAGCATGAGTTGCACCTTGCTCATGTCTTACTAAAATATGATTGATTTTGTCTTCAAATTTATATAATTCATCATATACTGGCATTATAGCTCCCCCTGGATATCCAAAAAGAATATCAACACCCTCATTAATTAAAGACCATATTACAGCTTCTGCTCCAGAAATATTTTTCAATTTTTAAATAATTAAGTAGTTATACATCCATTTGAAGCATCAGAAACTAATTTTGAGTATTTTGATAGTACACCATCAGAAATATCCAATTTTTTTACACTCCAATTCTTTTTTCTTTTTTTTAGATTTTCATCACTAACAAGAACATTAATTTCGTTTTTTTCAGCATCAATAACAATAATATCATCATTTTTAATTAGTGCAATATTTCCACCAACAAAAGCCTCTGGACTTATGTGGCCTACGACAAAACCATGAGTTCCACCAGAAAATCTCCCATCAGTTATTAAAGCAACATCTTTTCCAAGTCCAGCTCCAACAATTGCTGAAGTGGGTTTTAACATTTCAGGCATTCCTGGTCCACCTTTCGGACCTTCATATCTTATAACAATAACATTTCCTTTATTAATTTCACCATTGCTTATAGCCTTGTTTGCTTCACTTTCTGAATTAAAAACCTTAGCTGAACCTTTAAAGTACAATCCTTCTTTTCCTGTAATTTTTGCTACTGCTCCTTTATTAGCTAAATTTCCATACAAAATTCTAATGTGACCTGTTTCTTTAATTGGATTACTTAGCGGCATTATTATTTTTTGATTTGATTTAAGATCTTTAACATCTTTTAAGTTTTCAGAGATTGTATTTCCTGTAACAGTTAAACAATCTCCATCCAACATTTTATTGTCTAGCATAAATTTCATTACAGCAGGAATTCCTCCAATATTGTGTAGATCTTCCATAAGAAATTTTCCACTTGGTTTTAAATCAGCTAAAAATGGTGTACAATTAGAGATTCTTTGAAAATCGTCAATTGAAAAATCAATATTTGCTGTTTTACAAATAGCTAAAATATGTAGAACCGCGTTCGTTGATCCACCTAAAACAGTAATTAATTTTACAGCATTTTCTATAGATTTTTTTGTTAATATGTCTAAAGGTTTAATATCATTTTTAATTATGTTAATAATTGAGCTAGATATTTTTAATTTTTCTTCACTTTTATCTATACTAACAGCAGGATTAGATGAATTATAAGGCAATGACAGTCCCATAGCCTCAATTGCTGACGCCATGGTATTAGCAGTGTACATACCGCCGCAAGCGCCAGGACCAGGACAAGATTTGCTTATTACATTTTCATAATCTTTATCAGATATTTTTCCGGAAACTTTTTGACCCCAAGCTTCAAATGCTGAAACGACATCAAGTTTTTTACCTTTATAACATCCAGGTGCTATAGTCCCCCCATATACTAAAATTGAAGGTCGGTTTAATCGTATCATTGCCATTAAAGCACCTGGCATATTTTTATCACATCCAACAACTGAAATCAAAGCATCATAAGACATTCCGTTAACTACTGACTCAATAGAATCAGCAATTAAATCTCTGGATGGTAATGAATATTTCATTCCCTCGGTTCCCATAGATATACCATCACTTATTCCAATAGTATTAAATATTAGAGGAACTGCAAGTTTTGAATTTATAGATTCTTTAATTTTAAGTGATAAATCATTCAAGTGCATGTTACAAGGATTACCTTCGTAACCAGTACTAGCAATTCCTATAAAAGGCTTCTTAAAATCATCTTTTTTTAATCCAATAGCATGCAACATTGCTTGCGCAGCCGGTTGAGATCCAGGTCTTGTAATTACTTTACTGTACTTATTTAAATCCATTTAAAGTAAAAAAAAACTCCATATAGATGGAGTTATTAGGTAAATATAGTATTTATGTTTTTAATTTTCTACAATTAACTAATAATATCTTGTTATATTGAAAATAAATATAATTTTATCATATAAATTGAAAAAATATCAAAAAATATATAAAAACCAAAAACTGTTTTTTAAATCAAAAAAAACTTTTTTAATTTCTTACAGAATAAATTCATTAAAAAAATTAAAGAGAAATATAATAAAGTATGAAGATAAAATTTTTAAAGCTTTAAATGATGATTTAGGTAAAAGTCAAGCTGAAACCTATTTTTCAGAGATATCATTAATTTACAATGAAATTAATCTTTCTTTAAAAAACATAAAAAAATGGTCATCCAAAAAAAGAGTATCATCTTCATTGATTAATTTTCTTTCATCAGACTATATTTTACCACAACCATATGGTGTTATATTAAATATCTCACCATGGAACTATCCTTTTCAACTTGCAATATCTCCAATTATTGGCGCAGTTTCTGCTGGAAATACTGTTGTACTCAAACCATCTGAATATTCAAAAAACACTTCAATACTACTAAAAAAAATTATCAACGAAAGCTTTGATAATAAACACGTAGATGTAGTCCTCGGTGGTCCTGATGTTGGTTCTGATCTTTTGGATTTGAAATGGGATTATATTTTTTTTACTGGAAGTTCTCAAATTGGAAAAATTGTTGCTAAAAAAGCTGCAATTAATCTTACACCAACTACTCTTGAACTTGGTGGAAAAAATCCATGCGTAGTTGATGAAAAAGTTAATTTAAAGGTTGCTGTAAAAAGAATAGTATGGGGAAAGTTTTTAAATTGTGGTCAAACCTGTATTGCTCCAAATTTTATTTTATGCCACAAAAAAAATAAGGATAAATTTATTAATTTGTTGATAGATAGACTTAAAAAAATATATAATTCAGACTCAAATAAATCAATAAATTATTCGAAAATTATTAGCTCAAAACATGTTGATAGATTAAAAAATTTAGTTAAAGGAAGTAATGTAGTATATGGAGGCAGGTTTAATGTAAAAAATAAATTTTTTGAACCAACAATTGTTGAAATTACAAATCTTCAAAACAAACTTCTAAACGAAGAAATTTTTGGCCCAATTCTTCCAATTGTTCAATACAATGATGAAAGTGAATTATATAATATTTTAAATAATTATAATAATCCACTAGCTTTTTATGTTTTTACAAACAGAAAGAAATTTGGAGAAAGATTAATGAAAAACTTTTCTTTTGGAGGCGGTGCAATTAATGATACAATTGGACAAATTATAAATCATAGATTGCCTTTTGGTGGAATTGGAGATTCAGGTTATGGTAAATATCATGGAAAAGAATCTTTTAATACTTTTAGTCATTTTAAGCCATATATTAATAAATCAAAATTCTTTGATATAAATTTGAAATACAAAGTTTATGAAAAATCACTTTCATTTAGAATTATGAAAAAAATTTTTAGATACATAACAATATGATTAATGATTTTAATGAAGTGATAAAATCAAGAAGATCAGTTAGGGATTTTTTAAATAAAAATATTAATATTTTAACAGTAAAAAAATGTATTAAAAATGCAACTCTAGCACCCAACAGCAGTAATCTTCAATTGTGGGAATTTTATCATATTATTAATTCTGAATTAAAAGTAAATATATCTAAGGCTTGTTTTGATCAACCAGCTGCAAAAACAGCTAATCAATTTGTAATAATTGTAACCAGAAAAGATTTATGGAAATCAAGAAGAGATTTTAATTTAAATTTTATTCTAAATAAATTTAAAGATTTGGATGATAAAAAATCAATTAGAAAAAAAAAGAATGCAATTAATTATTACAAATTATTAATTCCTACTTTGTATGGAAACTTTTTGAGCATAACAGGGTTTTTAAAATATATTAATGTATCTATAATAGGTTTTTTTAGGCCAATGTATAGAGAAGTAACTTCCTCAGATTTAAGAGTTGTTGTTCATAAAAGTGCTGCACTAGCTGCGCAAAATTTCATGTTGAGTATGAGTTCATCGGGCTATGATACATGTCCAATGGAGGGATTTGATTCCGTCAGAGTTAAAAAAATACTGAATCTTCCTGGTTCTGCTGAAATAAATATGATTATTGGTTGTGGAATTCGATCTAAAAAGGGTGTTTATTCAGAGCAGTTTAGAGTTCCTTTCAAGGAAGTTTATTTTGAGAAGTAAAAGAATTTAATCCATCATTCAACCAGTTTTTGTAGGTTTCAGTATCTGTATACTGAATTGGTGAATTTAAAATGTTTAGCTCTGGTGAAATCAAGACATAATATGGTTGAGAGTTAATTTTAAAATTTAGAGTTTGAAAAGCTGACCATTTTTCACCTACTTTTTCTAATATTTTTTTATTACCATTTTTATCTCTTAATGTTATTACATCATCCCCTAAGTTAGTTCTGTCATCTACATATAATGATATTAATATGAATTTATTATTAATTAAATCATAAACTTCAGGATCTGACCAAGTATTCTCCTCAACCCTTCTGCAGTTTGCACAAGCCCATCCAGTAAAATCTAGTAAAATTGGTTTATTAAACTTTTTACTTAATTCTAATCCCTTATCAAAGCTTTTATAACAATCTAAGGACAATGGACAATCATTATCAACTTCATAGATTGAATAGAATTGAGGAGGTAATAAACCACTTAAAAAACTAAGTTTAGTTTCAGAGTTTTTAGTAAGAGATTTAGACATAAAAAGACCAGACAATATGAATAGAAAAGCAATAAGAGATTTTAAACTTATAATTAATGAAAAACTTTTTCTAAGATCTTTTAAAAGATAAATTCCGCATGCAAAAAATATTATTACCCAAATTAAAACAAAAACTTCTCTTTTTAAAATACCCCAACCTTGAACTAAATCAACATTTGATAAAAACTTAAATGCTAGTGCTAATTCAATAAAACCTAAAACTACTTTTACAGAATTTGACCATGACCCTGACTTTGGTAATTTGCTTAATACATTTGGAAAAAAAGCTAACATAGTAAATGGTACTGAAAGAGCTAAACCAAAACCTAACATTCCATAAGTAAGATCAATAGAACCTCCATCTCCAGAGATACTTCCAACAAGTAGAGTTCCCAAAATTGGTCCTGTGCAAGAAAAGGAAACTAAAACAAGAGTTAATGACATAAAAAAAGTAGATAGAAATCCCTTTGAAATATTTGATTTAGAATCTGCACTATTAACCCATGAGTTAGGTAAAGTAATTTCAAATAATCCAAAAAGTGAAAGAGCAAAAACAATAAAAATTATAAAAAACAAAAAGTTTAAAACTGGACTTGTAGATATTTGATTGAGAATTTCAGGGTTAATATTTTCTAGAAAATAAAAAGGAATACTTAACGACAAATAAATCAAAATAATAAACAAGCCATATGAAATCGAGTAAAATATTGAATTTTCATTTTTTGAAGAAAAGAAAGAAACAGTTAATGGAATCATAGGGAAAACACATGGTGTTAATAATGCTAAAAAACCTCCAATAAGACCTAATAAAAGAATATTAAGTCGTCTTGAAAACCTATAATCACTAACTAAAGAGATATTATTTACTATTAATTCTTTATTACCAAAATCTTTGATTAAATCACTACTTACAGAGTTATAATCGAAAGATTTTAATAAAATAAATGAATTCGATTTTAAATTAAATTCTAAGCTAACATCTCTAAATATGCAAACTCTATCATCGCAAACCTGATAAAAAAGTTTTTGGTTAATAATGTCATTTGAATAATTTTCTTTTAATGTAACATCTTGATAATAGGTTATTTCATCAATAAAATAGGATTGATCCATATTGAATATTGGATCAAACTTGGTTATTGGTATTGGTTCAACAACGTTTCCATAAAAACTAAACAAAGATTTATCAGAAAATATAAACTCAGTAGGAAGAGCTCCTCCGTCTGGAAGACTTTGTGCATATAACCTCCACCCTTTTTTGATTACACCTTTAGTAACAAGTGTATACTCATTATTTCCATTATCGATAACACTTGTTGACCAACTTATTGGATTATTCTGTGAATAATTAAAATTGATTAAAAAAAGTAAAATTAAATAGAGACTTTTAAACATTTACCGTTTTTTACTAAATTTCTTCTATCAGCTCTCAAACCAACAATCCAAAGTACTTCATTTTTTGAATCAGACAGAATCCATTGATTTTGTTTATCGAAAATTGACAATTTTTGATCTTTAAAAAATTTACTTAATTTTTTTTTACCTTTCATTCCTGTTGGATAAAAAAAATCACCCCTAATCCATTTTCTTAATTTGAGAGGTTTTTCAACGTTTTCACTTATACAAATTTCATTCCTTTTTGAATGAGATGCATTTTTTAAAGAAGTTATTTTAATATTTATTGGCAATTTATTAATACCATTTTCTAAAAAAAACTCCTCTTTATCATTAATTTGATTTCTTTTTATTATTATTTGATCCCTATTGGATAATATAGAATGAGAATTGGATTTCATTAATTTTCCAGTAGATGATTTAAAAATTTTTAAAAGTTCTACTTTATTAAAAAAACCAAATTTTTGAAAGTAATCCAACTCAAAGGAATTTATATCAAATGAAAGCCAAAAACATTTTTTTGTTGTAAGATTCCCAGAATTATCGACATTAAAAAACTTTGAGAGTTCCACATCAAAATAACTATTCATTATATTATTTTGGAGATTAGAAATTTTAAATAGATTTCTAAAATTTTCTCTGAATTGAGAATTATTTTTTTTAAATATTGGAATAATTAAATTTCTGATTTTATTTCTGCTGTATTTGTTTTCAATATTTGAAGAATCAATTCTCCACTTTAAATCATTTTTGATTGCATAATTAATAATTTCTTCTTTTGTTAATTCTAATAGTGGTCTCAAGATATAATTATTAAACTCTTTGATTCCTAAAAAAGTATTGTTTTTTTTTCCTCTCTGTAAATTCAAAAAAATTGTTTCGATATTATCATCAAGATGATGTGCTGTTAGTATGTAATCGTACTTATATTGAGTTTTAATTTTATTTAAATATTCATATCTTATATCTCGTGCTATGCTCTGTATTGATTTTGTGTAATTTGATAAATCGTATGATTTTGAATAAAAATTTAATTTATTAATCGTAGAATATTTTTTTAGAAATAATTGATCATCATCACTTTCTTCTCCCCTTAATTTATAATTAATATGAGCTATTGAATAATTTAAATTAGATTTAATTAATAGATCACATAAAACCATACTATCAACACCACCACTTACTGATACTAGTAATTTTTTGTTTGAAATTTTATATTTATTTAAAAATTTTAAAAGCATGATTTCAAATATACTATTTCAGAGAATTTATCATTGCTTCTGCTTTAAGTTTACATTCTTCATATTCATTTTCAGGATCTGAAGCAAAAGTTATTGCACTACCTACATTAATATTAAGTTTATTATTATCTGAGTCATATATGATTGACCTAATCACTACGTTAAAATCAAAGTTTTTTGATGGAGATATGTAACCAATTGAACCACTATAAATTCCTCTTTGTGTTTTTTCAAATTCATCGATAAGTTCCATTGATTTAATTTTTGGAGCTCCTGTCATGCTGCCCATTGGGAAGGAGCTTTTTAAGATTTCTGAAATTTTTGTTGACTCTTTGATTTCAGCTTCAACTGATGAAATCAGTTGATGGACGTTTTTAAATGAATATAAACTTGCTAATTCCTTTACTTTAACAGATCCTTTACAGGCAATTTTAGACAAATCATTTCTTACTAAATCTACAATCATGTGATTTTCAGAAAGTTCTTTAGAATTATTTTTTAAGTAACTAATATTTTTTAAATCTTCATGTCTTATTCTATTTTTTCTAATAGTTCCTTTAATTGGCTCAGTTATAATTTTATTATTATTTCTTTTAATAAATCGTTCAGGAGATGACGATATTACATACAGAGAATTATATTTAAAGAAAACACTCATCGGAGATTCCGTTAATAAGTTTAGGTTATTATAGGATTGATATGGATCAATATTGATGTTTTTAGCATAATAATCAATACAAAAATTAAGTTCATATATATCACCTAATTTTATTCTTTCTTTGATTTTTTTTATCGTGTTTATATATTCCTTCTCATTAAACCTTTGTATAAGATTTTTATTTATTGTTTCTGTTTTCTGAGTATTCTTA
>Ga0208390_1000453_pt1 | contig 14785 bp, 13 predicted proteins | sample Knorr_S7_td_Surf_FD_185594 | JGI IMG/M metagenome (GOLD analysis project Ga0208390, IMG submission 185594) | Marine microbial communities from Southern Atlantic Ocean transect - Knorr_S7_td_SurfaceA_ad_6m_LV_A (SPAdes) (version 2) | ecosystem: Environmental > Aquatic > Marine > Oceanic | place...
TGTTTTTTCTGCGCAATAAAAAGCTGACTCCATTCTTGCAACGTTTGATGCAAATGAGGTTATTATAATTCTTTTTTTCAACCTACTCATTATGTTCAACATACTTTTTCTCACATCTAATTCAGAACCAGAGCGCCCAGCGCTAAAAACATTAGTAGAGTCACAAATCATTGCTAGAACACCTTCATCACCAATTTCTTTTAATCTCTTTGAATTAATCTCGTTACCAATCAAGGGATTTGGGTCAACTTTCCAGTCACCAGTATGTAAGACAATACCTGCTGGTGTTTGAATTCTAAGGCCATTAGGTTCTAAAATAGAATGGGTTAAAGTTATATATTCAATCTCAAAAGGATTTAAACTTACCTTTCCGTTTAGTTCTACAATTTGTAAGTCATTAGTAATATCGATATTTTTTTCTCTAAATTTTTCTCTTATTAAAACAGCTGTGAAAGGAGTAGCATAAAGTTTGCATTTAAATTTTGGCCATAAATGAGCTACGGCACCTATGTGATCTTCGTGAGCATGTGTTAAGACAATTCCTAATAGATTATCTTTTCTTTCCTGAATAAACCCTGGATCCGGATAAATAAGATCAATACCTGGAACTGTGTCATCAGCAAAAGTAACACCTATATCAACCATAATCCATTTATGGTCTCCTGGCTGACCATAGCCAAATAAATTCATATTCATCCCTATCTCACCAGAGCCACCTAATGGACAAAATAAAAATTCATCTTTCATATTATTTAATTAATTTTGAAGCCTTAATTAAGCCGTTAATTGTTATATCATTATTTCTTTTAAATTTTGTACTAATAGAGTCTTTAAACAATTTAGAAAAACCTCCAGTAGTAATTATATTAAAAGACTTTTTTGTCTCTTTCTTAATTAAATTTACAACATTGTCAATTAATCCAGCATATCCCCAGAAAAAACCTGAGCGGACAGCTGATGTGGTATCTTTTCCAATTACTTTTGTTATTTTCTTTAAATCAATCTTTGGAATTAAAGATGCTTTGTCTGAAAGTGTATTAAGAGAAATTTGAATACCTGGGGATATAATTCCACCTTTGTAATTATTGCCAATTAAAACATCAAATGTTGTTGCGGTACCAAAATCTAAAATAATAAAATTTTTGTTTTTTTGCGTAACACTTATTGCATTTGCCAATCTATCTGAACCTACTTGCTTATAATTCACATCAATTTTTAAAATTTTCTTCAAATTAAGCTCTTTTAATTCGTAACACCTAACTTTTGTTTTATTGTAGAAATATCTTTTTAGCTCCTTGTAGGTTGATGGTACAACACTACAAAATAAAATTTTATTTATTGAGGAAAAATCTAGTTTTTTAAAATATTTGTTCAATAAATTTAGTTTTTTACCTTTAGAAGGAATTACAATCTTTTTTATGATTTTGTCATTGTTATTAACCAAACAAATTTTTGTCTCAGTATTTCCTATGTCACCTAAAATAATCATCTATTTAGTTGTATAATATTGTGACAAAAACTTACCAAAGGATATTTTTAATTGATTCATAAATATTTCAGTTTTTATTTTTTTTTTAGTAATTTCAAATAAATTAGTTGTAGGATAATTGGGGATTATAGGACTTTTAATCAAATTAAATCCAATACCAACAATTAGATAATTATTTCCTGATTTATTAATTTTTTCTTGCAAAATACCACAAATCTTTCTTTTATTAATCAATAAATCATTTGGTGATTTATAAACTATTTTGCGTTTATAAAATTTTGAAATTACATCTTTAACTAAAAAACAATTTTTTCTTGATAGTTGTTTCATTGATAAATTTATCTTTTTTAGTTTATAAAAAAAGGATATTAAAATATTTCCTTTATAAGAAATCCATTTTCTCCCATACTGACCTTTACCACCAGTTTGTGTTTCGGATATTATCATTCCAAAATTATGATTTGTTTCTCTTATTATTCTTATTGCTGTGTTGTTTGTACTCTTAACTTTTTTATATCTAAAAACTTTAAACTTCATCAAATAATATTAATTCTAGAAACTACCTCAATAAGTTGGCTTGGGAATATGAAGTAAACTAAAATTAATAATGTTGAGAATGTTAATGAAAATTTTAACCACAATCCATGATCCGTGTCATATTTTTCTTTTTCTTTATCAAAATACATAATTTTAATTAATCTTAAGTAATAAAAAGCGGCAACCACTGTTGATAATAAACCCACGATTGCTAAAAAATACATTGATTGTTCTATTACTGATTTGAAAACATAAAATTTAGCAAAAAATCCAGCTAAAGGTGGTATGCCTGCCAGTGAAAACAATATAATCATCAGTGATAAAGCTAACATCGGATGATTTTTAGATAATCCTGATAAATCTTCTATTTTTTCGTAGTATTGATTTTCTCTTTTCATCATTAGCAAACAAGAAAATAATCCTAAATTCATTAATATATAAATAATTATGTATATTACTGAACTTTGCATTCCTTCATTTGTGCCCGTTGCAACACCTGCTAAAGCATAACCCACGTGTCCTATAGAACTGTAAGCTACTAATCTTTTTAAATTGGTTTGACCTATTGCAGCAATTGCTCCAAAAAGCATTGAAGCAATAGAGAGAAATATCAATATCATTTGCCACTGATCAATTAAATTTAAAAAAGGCACATATAAAAATCTAATAAATACAGTTAAAGCTGCAACTTTTGGTACCATTGTGAAAAACAAAGTTACAGAAGTTGGTGAGCCCTCATAAACATCCGGCGCCCACATATGAAATGGCACAGCCGAGATTTTAAATGCTAACCCGACTAAGATGAAAACAATTCCAAAGGTAATAGCATATTCACTGGAGCCTAGTTGATTTGCAATCACATTGAAGTTTGTTGATCCAGTAAATCCATATATTAGTGAACATCCATACAAAAGTAATCCAGAAGATAAGGCGCTTAGTACAAAATATTTTAGTCCCGCTTCTGAAGATTTTATTTGATCTCTATTAAAAGTAGCCAAAACATATAATGCTAAAGATTGAAGCTCTAAACCCATATAGAATACAATCAAGTCATTAGAATTAATCATAATCATCATTCCCAAAACAGAGCTTAATATTAAAATTGGATATTCAATCTTAAAAATTTTAAAAGTTCTTAAATAATTTGATGAAATGATTAAAACTAAAAAAGTGGCTAGCAGCGTAACAATTTTCATCAATGACGATAAATAGTCTATAATTATACTATTATTAAATAATTTAACTTCTTTAATACCAACTGTTTCATTAAATGTTATGACTGCTGTAACAAGTAAGACTACTAATGAAAGATTTTGGATTATTTTTGAGCTATTTTTTTTAAAAACACCTAATATAAGTAGAAACATTATTGATAAGGATAAAAAAATCTCTGGAAAAACTAATTGCAGATTTGTCATTATATCTTGCTCGCTAATCTAAAGTTGTATGTTTCTATCAAATCTGAAATAGATACCTCTATTGTATTTATCAATGGATCTGGATAAAAACCAAAAAACAAAGTTGGTATAGCCAAAGAAGTTAATATAATTGACTCCGATCTATTCAAATCTATCATTTTTTTTAAGTCATTATTAATTAATTTTCCAAATATCACTCTTTTGTATAACCAAAGCATATAAGCTGCGCCAATAATTACTCCAATGCTAGCAATAACAGCAACTAAAAAGTTATCTTTAAATGCTCCCATCAATATTAAAAATTCACCTACAAACCCACTAGTGCCAGGAAGACCCAAAGCTGCCAAAGTAAATAACATGAATAAGACAGAATACTTTGGAATTATACTTACAATTCCACCATAAGTATCAATAAGTCTTGAGTGCATCCGATCGTAAACAACACCAACACACAAAAATAGTGCGGCTGAAACTAATCCATGACTTATCATTTGAATTATACTTCCCTCAATACCCTGTTGTTGGATAGTAAAAATTCCTAAAGTAACATATCCCATGTGAGCAACAGATGAATATGCAATGAGTTTTTTCATATCCTCTTGCATTAAGGCGATAAAAGATGTGAAAATAATTGCGATAACGCTCAATGTGTAAATTAATGGAGTAAAAACTTCAGATGCAGCAGGAAATAATCCCAAAGAAAATCTTATAAATCCATAACCTGCCATTTTTAGTAAAATTGCGGCTAATAAAACTGATCCTGCTGTGGGAGCCTCAACATGAGCATCTGGTAACCAAGTGTGGACTGGCCACATTGGAGTTTTGACTGCAAAAGAGCTAAAAAAAGCAAGCCATAACAAATTTTGATATTTAGTTTCGATACCTAAACTATAAAGTTCAATTACGTCTGTTGTCCCGGTCAACCAATATATAGTAATAATAGCAACCAACATTAATACTGACCCAAGTAAAGTGTAAAGAAAAAATTTAAATGCAGAATAAACTCTTCTAGCCCCTCCCCATATCCCAATAATTAAAAACATCGGTATCAGACCAGCCTCAAAAAATAAGTAAAAAATTACAAGATCTAAAGAACAAAATACTCCTATCATGAAAGACTCCATAATTAATACTGCTATTAAAAATTCACTCAATCTTTCTTTGATAGAATTATTAACTGACAAGATACAAAGTGGGGTAATAAATGTTGTGAGTAAAATAAATAAAATTGAAATCCCATCAACACCTACTTTATAATTTATGAAATCCTTAATCCAAATTCTTTGTTCTACAAATTGAAACTCTGAGGTAGTTTGATCAAAAAGTATCCATAAATAAATAGATAGAAGAAAATTTACAAAAGAAGTGAACAATGCAACATATTTTACAGTAAAATTATTTTTCTTATTACCTCTTGTAAAAAATAAAAAAAATGCCCCTACTGTTGGTAATAAAATTAGTGAAGATAAAATAGGAAAGTTCATTATTTTACAATTAGAAAGGTTAATAAAGCAGAAAATCCAAGAAGCATAACAAAAGCATATTGATAAATAAATCCACTTTGAAATTTGTTTGCTTTAATTGAAAATCTTTTAATAATTGCAGAGATACCATCGGGCCCAAAACCATCGATTATCTTTAAATCAAAAAACTTCCACAAAAATAATCCAAATTTTTTTGATGGTTTCACAAATAGTGCATCATACAACTCATCAAAATACCACTTGTTTAATAAAAATTGGTATAAAGGTTTGTTAATTTTTACAATTTGTTCTGGTAAATTTTTATTTTTAACAAATAAATAATATGCCGTTGGTATAGATAAAATTACTAGTATTGGAGTTAATAACAAAAACCATAATGGAGGATGTTCATTGCTTAATGGTTTTAAAAAAAATATTGAGTCTTTCCAAAAATTATTTAAACCATAATTACCAATAAACAAATCCTTAAAAATAAATCCAGCAAATATTGCACCCAAAGAAAGTAGGACTAAAGGTATCAACATTACTATAGGAGACTCATGAGTATCCTCAATTTTTATTTCTTTATTATTATAATCGCCGTGAAAAGTTTTGAATATTAATCTCCAAGAATAAATGGATGTTAAAAATGCTGTAAAGATCCCAATTCCAGCAGCATAATAACCTGTCGTATTGCCTCTTAAGTAGGCAAATTCAATTATCGCATCCTTAGAATAAAAACCTGATAACAAGGGAAAACCAGTTAATGCTAAAGTTCCTATAATCATTAGTGAGTAAGTGTAAGGTAATTTTTTCCATACTCCCCCCATTTTATTTATATCTTGTTCATCTTTGAATGCATGAATGACCGAACCAGATCCCAAAAATAATAAAGCTTTAAAGAAAGCATGAGTGAATAAATGAAACATCGCTACGTTATAAGCACCAACTCCAGTAGCAAAGAACATATAACCTAATTGACTACAGGTTGAGTATGCTATTATCTTTTTTATATCATTTTGAACCAAAGCAACAGTTGCAGCAAAAAAAGCTGTGCTCATACCAATTACAGTAATTATATTTAATACAAATTCAGAATATTCGTAAATTGGTGAACATCTAACAACAAGGAAAACACCTGCTGTAACCATAGTTGCTGCATGAATTAAAGCGGACACAGGAGTAGGACCCTCCATAGCATCTGGCAACCAAGTATGAAGTAGAATTTGAGCTGATTTACCCATGGCGCCGATAAACAAAAGTAAGCAAATCAAATCTATCGCATTAATTTCAATACCTAAAAAAACTAGATTTTTTTCTGTAATGTTTGGAATTTGCTGAAAAACTTCAGAATAATTTACTGTTCCGAATAAATAAAATATTAAAAAAATACCTAGAGCAAATCCGAAATCTCCAACTCTATTAACAACAAATGCCTTAATTGCTGCTTTATTTGCAGAGTCTTTTTTAAACCAAAAACCTATTAAGAAATAAGAACATAGACCAACTCCTTCCCAACCAAAAAATAATTGAATGAAATTATCTGAAGTTACCAACATTAACATCGCAAAAGTAAATAATGATAAATAAGCCATGAACCTTGGCTTATGAGGATCATGTGACATATAACCAATTGAATAGATATGAACAAGTGCAGAAACAGATGTTACTACAACCAACATTACAGCTGATAACGCATCAATCTTCATGGACCAATCAACATTTAATGATCCTGAGCTTATCCATGTGGCTATTGTGATGTTATCTTGATATTGATTGACTATTACCTCGTATAAAACTAAGGCTGATAAAATAGCAGATATCGATACCAATAAACTTGTAATTATTTCAGAATTTCGATCACCGATAAATTTTCCAAAAAATCCAGATATAATTGAGGCTATCAAAGGTAAAGCTATTATTGAAATTTCCATTTTACCCTTTTAATTTATCAATTTCCTCAACACGAATTGTTCCAGAATTTCTGTAATAAACAACTATGATTGCAAGACCAATTGCTGCTTCTGCAGCAGCAACAGTTAGTATAAATAGAGTAAATACTTGTCCAGTCAAATCACCTAAATACATTGAGAACGAAACTAGGTTAATATTAACAGCTAACAATATAAGCTCTATACTCATAAGTATTACAATAATATTTTTTCTATTTAAAAAAATTCCAATTATTCCAATACTAAAAATGACTGCACCTAATGTTAAGTAATGTCCTAAGCCTATTTCAATCATCTATTTTAACTCCTCTATTAGAGGTAACTTCTACAACCTCTACACCCTCAGCTCTTTCTCTGGAAATTTGTTTTAAATAACTTTGTTTTTTTACACCCTCTCTTTGCCTAAAAGTAAGAACAATTGCTCCTATCATTGCTATTAGAAGTATCATTCCACTAATTTGAAAGATGTGAATATAGTCAGTATATAAAACCATTCCTAATGAATGTGTATTACTAACATCGTTTACTATCGATAGATTACCTTGGTCAAATAAGTCAGGTTTATATTTCCATCCACCTATAACAATTATTAGTTCAAAAAAAATTATAACACTTATCAATAATCCAATTGGTATATGATTGGAGTTTTCTTTTGATATAAACCACTGATTTTTTTGTTGAGCAACATTTAACATCATTACAACAAATAAAAACAATACTGCAACAGCCCCTACATAGACAATTAGCATTATCATTCCTAAAAATTCAGCACCAATCATGATAAAAAGACAGGATATACTTATAAAATCTAAAATTAAAAAAAAGACTGAATGAACAGTATTTTTTGATACTGTGACCATGACCGCTGAGACCACTGCAATTATCGAGAATACGTAAAAAAATATTGCATGCGCAATCATAAATTATCTGTAAGGATTGTCTGACTTAATATTTGCAGCCAAAATATTTTCCCATCTATCTCCATTATCAAGAAGTTTTTCTTTAGTATAATAAAGCTCTTCACGAGTTTCTGTAGAAAATTCAAAATTTGGTCCTTGAACTATTGCATCTACAGGACAAGACTCCTCACATAAACCACAGTAGATACACTTCATCATATCAATGTCATAACGAGTCGTTTTTCTGCTTCCATCTTCTCTTTGTGATGACTCAATAGTAATAGCTTGAGCAGGGCAAACAGCTTCACATAATTTACATGCAATACATCTTTCCTCTCCATTGGGATATCTTCTTAAAGCATGTTCACCTCTGAACCTTGGACTTATTTTGCCTTTTTCAAATGGATAATTTATTGTTTTTTTTGATTTAAATAATTCTTTTGTCGCAATAAAAAGTCCTCCAATAAAATCTGTCATAAATATCGTTTTTAAAAATCTAGAAATTTTCATTTAATTAGTAGGTAAAAGGTTAAAATAAAAAAGATAACTAGCAGTTAGAACAACGTAAGTTAAAGATAATGGTAAAAATATTTTCCAACCTAGTCTCATGAGCTGATCATATCTATATCTTGGTACAATAGCTTTTACCAACGCAAAAAGTATAAATAAAAATAATATCTTAAAAATTAGCCAAAGAGCCCCTGGAATTAAGTTAAATGGATAGAGCTCAATCGGAGATAACCACCCTCCTAAAAATAAGATTGATCCTAAAGCACACATTAGTAGAATATTTGCGTACTCACCTAACCAAAACATTGCATACATCATTCCAGAATACTCTGTTTGATATCCTGCAACTAATTCTGCCTCTGCTTCAGGTAAATCAAAAGGGGGTCTATTTGTTTCAGCTAATGCTGATATAAAAAAAATTACAAACATTGGAAACAATGGAATAACAAACCACATGTCTTTTTGAGCAAGTACTATGTCACTTAAATTTAATGAGCCTACACACAATAAGACATTTATAATTATTATACCTATTGATACCTCGTAAGAAACCATTTGTGCCGCTGATCTTATTGAACCTAAAAATGGGTATTTAGAATTTGACGCCCATCCACCCATTATTATTCCATAGACACCTAATGATGAAACAGCAAATATATACAAAATTCCTACGTTAATATCAGCTAGAACTTGATCAACACCAAAAGGAATCACAGCCCAAGCTATCAAAGCAAGTGTCATTGTAATAATTGGTGCTAAAATGAAAATTATTTTATTTGAGCTAGCAGGTATAATTATTTCTTTAAAAATATATTTAAGCGCATCAGCTAAAGATTGCAGTAAGCCAAATGGACCTACTACATTTGGACCTTGTCTTTTTTGAACAAAAGCCCAAACCCTTCTATCTAACCAAACAATCATCGCGACAGATACTAAAACTGGTACAAGTAAAAATAAAATCTTATATGTTTCCTGAAAAATTAAATCTAAATATTCCATTTATTATCCCTCTGTCCCTGTTTTTTTTAAAACTAACTTTGAATTATTACATTCAAACATTGTTTTTGATGCACGAGCAACTACATTGGAGAAATAGTAATCTTTAAATTCAACTTTTATTTTTTCATTTTCAAAAGTTTTTTGTTCAATCTTTTCAATAAAATCAGAATTTTTTTGCTCTTGTTTTATTTTTAAATAATTAAACATACTACTTTCAAGCTCTTCTTTATCATTAAAAAGCTTTCTATTATTCATTACTTCTGCAAGATCATTGATTATTTGCCAATCCTCTTTTGCATCACCAGGTGGGTATGATGCTTTGTAAGCCTTTTGAATTTTTCCCTCTAAATTTGTATAATGACCCGATTGTTCTGTATAAGCAGCACCAGGTAGAATAATGTCTGCGATCTCTGCACCTCTGTCACCATGACTACCTTGATAAATAATAAATTCATCCTTCTTCTTAAAATCTAGATTGTCCTGTCCAAATAGATAGATGATTTCAAATTTGTTTTCTTTCACTTCGTCAAGTAATCTATTATTTCTATCAATTATATCTAAATCCAAATTACCAACTGTTCCTGCGTCTACTGATAATACATTGAGTGGACTCCATTCACTTGAAATTTTTTCATTCTTTTTTAAAAAATCTTTAAGTGAATTAAATAAATATTCAGCAGATCTAATTCTTAAAAAAGACTCACCAATTATAATTAATGGTTTTTTTGAATTAATTATCTTTTTTGATAATTCATTATTGTTCTCAAAAATATCTTTCACAGTTTGTGTATTTCCATCTAAACTTTCATATGGATAGGTAAGATCTCCAACGTTATTTAATGAGATAATTTTGGTATTATTATTCAAAAATGCTTTTCTAATTCTTGCATTTATCATCGTTGCTTCATATCTTGGATTGGTTCCAATCATTAAGATTAAATCCGCTTCCTCAATTCCATTAATTTTTGAGTTGAATATGTAATTTTCCCTAATTGAACTATCAATAAAAGTTTTAATAGACCTAGATTCGTAATTTCTTGTATTTATTGTTCTATCTAAAAATTCTTTAAAAATAAAACTTGCTTCCATGTTACAAAGATCTCCAACAAAACCGCAAATCTTTTTATTATTTGTATTTTCAATTTTTGATTTAATGATTTTATAAACCTCTCCCCAAGAAGCTTTTTCGAACTTATTATTGTATTTTATATATGGAGTATCTAATCTTTGGTTTAATAATCCGTCACAGGCATATCTTGTTTTATCTGAAATCCATTCCTCATTTATATCCTCATTTATTATTGGTAATACTCTTTTCACTTCCCAATCATATGTATCAACTCTTATATTAGAACCAACAGCATCCATTACATCTATAGTTTCAGTTTTTTTTAGTTCCCATGGTCTTGCTTCAAAAACATAAGGTTTTGAAGTTAGAGCCCCAACTGGACAAAGATCTATAACATTTCCTGATAACTCTGATTGAACAGACTGTTCCAAATATGTAGTTATCTGCATATCTTCACCTCTTCCAATTGCACCTAATTCTGGAACACCTGCTATCTCTGTTGCGAATCTAACACATCTCGTGCAATGGATACATCTTGTCATTTGAGTCTTTATTAATGGACCCATGTTTTTGTCTGGAACTGCTCTTTTGTTCTCTTTAAATCTCGACTTATCAATACCATAAAACATTGATTGATCTTGAAGGTCACATTCTCCACCTTGGTCACAAACAGGACAATCTAATGGGTGATTTGCTAATAAGAATTCCATTACACCTTTTCTAGATTTTTCTATTTTTGGTGTATTTGTTCTTATCACCATTCCATCAGCCGCTGGCATTGCACATGAGGCTACTGGTTTAGGAGATTTTTCCATTTCAACTAAACACATTCTACAATTTCCCGCTATTGATAATTTTTCATGATAACAAAATCTTGGAATTTCAGCCCCTGCTTTTTCACAAGCTTGTAGGACAGTTAAACCCTCTTCAACTTCAACTTCAATATCATTTACTTTTAATTTAAGCATTTTTATCTAACAAATGTTGATCAACCAAATAAGGAATATTTTTGTTCTCTTTAATAATAGGGTCAAATTTATTTCTCCTCTTAATTTCATCTTTAAAGTGTCTTAATAATCCTTGGACTGGCCATGAGGATCCTTCGCCAAAAGCACATATAGTATGACCTTCTATTTGTTTCGTCACATCTCCTAACATTTCTATTTCATCTTTAGATGCTTCACCTTTTGCCATTCTTTCTAACATTCTCCACATCCAGCCTGATCCTTCCCGACATGGTGTACACTGGCCACAACTTTCATGTTTATAAAATCTTGCTATTCTGGCCATACATTTAATAATATCTTGATCTTTATTTATCACGACCACTCCTGCAGTCCCTAATCCACTTTTCTCCGCTACTAATGAGTCAAAATCCATCGTTAAAGTTTCACATTTTTCTTTTGGTATAAGTGGCATTGATGATCCACCAGGTATGACTGCTTGTAAATTATCCCACCCACCAACAACACCTCCAGCATGCACTTCAATTAACTCTTTTAGAGGAATATTCATTTCTTCTTCAACATTACATGGAGAATTTACATTTCCAGAAATACAGAAAATTTTCGTACCTGTGTTTTTTTCTCTTCCTAAAGCTGCAAACCATTTTCCACCTCTTCTCAGTATTGTTGGGACTACAGCTATAGTTTCAACATTATTTATTATTGTTGGACAACCATAAAGTCCTATCAATGCAGGGAAAGGTGGCTTTAGTCTTGGCTGGCCTTTATTTCCCTCAATACTTTCTAGTAATGCAGTTTCTTCACCACAAATATATGCTCCAGCACCATAATGAATATAGATATCAAGATCCCATCCAGTTCCAGATGCATTTTTTCCAATCAATTTTTTTTCATAAGCATCATCAATAGCAGCTTGAAGTTTTTGTCCATCAACAAAATATTCACCTCTAATATAAATATAACAAACATGTGCTTGAATTGCATAGGATGCAATCAAACAACCTTCAATTAATTTATGAGGTTCAAATCTTAAAATATCTCTATCCTTACAAGTTCCTGGTTCTGACTCATCAGCATTAATCACTAAATAATGTGGCCGTGATCCAACTTCTTTAGGTGCAAAGGACCATTTTAAACCTGTTGGAAATCCTGCACCACCTCTTCCTCTAAGTTGAGACTCTTTAACTTCATTAATGATCCAATCTCTACCTTTACTAATAATCTCTTTAGTATTAACCCAATCACCTCTTTTTTGAGCTGAAATTATATCAGAACCTAAATCGTTATATAAATTTTGGAAAATTCTATCTTTATCGTTAAGCATTTTTTAATTCCATTAATGTTTTTCTATTATTTTCTGGTTCATTGTTTACTCTTCCTCTATATGATCCAGGTTTTGGGGTATCACCTTTTAAAATCTTATCTAAAATCTCTAGTGTTTTTTCTTTATTTAAATCTTCATAATACTCATCGTTAATTTGCATCATTGGTGCATTAACACAAGCTCCCAAGCATTCAACTTCCATCCAAGAACAACTTTTATCTTGTGAAAGCTCAGACTCATTTTCAGATATCTTTTCTTTACATGCCTCTACTAATTTATTTGCTCCCCTTATCATACAAGGAGTTGTTGTGCATACTTGAACAAAAAATTTACCAACCGGAGATAAATTATACATACTGTAAAATGTTGCAACCTCATAAACTTTTATGTAAGGCATATCTAAAATTTTTGCTATATATTTCATGGCAGCAAGAGGTATCCAATTGTTATTTTGTTTTTGTGCGATGTAAAGTAAAGCCATTACAGCACTTTGTTGTTTGCCCTTTGGATATTTTGCAATAATTTTATTTGCCATATCTAAAGATGAAGAATTAAACTCAAAGTTTTCAGGTTGTTCTTTTGCAGGTCTTTTTAAACTCATCTATCAACCTCACCAAAAACTATATCTAAAGATCCAAGTACAGCTGGTACATCTGCCAACATATGACCTTTTATTAAATAATCCATCGATTGAAGATGTGAAAATCCTGGAGCTCTAATTTTACATTTGTAAGGTTTGCTAGATCCATCAGAAATTAAATATACCCCAAACTCACCTTTGGGAGCTTCTACTGCTGTATATATTTCATCTTCGGGAACTCTATATCCCTCTGTAAATAATTTAAAATGATGTATTAAAGCTTCCATTGATTGCTTAATCTCTTTTTTCGATGGTGGTGAAATTTTACCATCAAAAGTTTTAATTGGTCCTTTTTCCATCTTTGCCAAACACTGTTTAATTATAAAAACACTCTCTTTCATTTCTTCTATTCTGCACAAGTATCGATCGTAACAATCTCCATTCTTACCTACAGGTATTTTAAATTCTAATTGATCATAACAATCATATGGTTGTGATTTTCTTAAATCCCACGGAACACCTGAGCCCCTTATCATCACACCACTAAATGAATAGTTAAGGGCATCCTCTTTGGTCACAATTCCAATATCCACATTTCTTTGTTTAAATATTCTATTATCAGTCAATAGGTTTTCTAAATCATCAATGACTTTCGGGAAAGTTTCACAAAACTCTGCGATATCTTTCTCTAACCCAACTGGTAAATCCTGATGAACACCACCAGCTCTAAAATAATTTGCATGTAATCTAGATCCTGAAGCTCGCTCATAGAATGTCATCAAGGTCTCTCTTTCCTCAAACCCCCACAAAGAAGGAGTTAAAGCGCCAACGTCTAATGCCTGAGTTGTAACATTTAAAATATGACTTAAAATTCTACCGATTTCACAAAACATTACTCTTATATATTGAGCTCTTATGGGCACATCTATTCCCAAGATTTTTTCAATTGCCAAAGCAAAAGCGTGTTCTTGATTCATTGGAGCAACATAGTCGAGACGATCAAAATAAGGTACGGCTTGCATATAAGTTTTATTTTCTATAAGTTTTTCTGTTCCACGATGTAATAATCCGATATGTGGATCAGCTTTTTCTACGACTTCTCCATCTAATTCAAGTATAAGCCTTAAAACTCCATGAGCCGCGGGATGTTGAGGTCCAAAATTTAAATTTAAATTTTTAATTTTTTTTGTCATCTGTGCTTACTTGCTTTTTAATATATTTTGTTCCTTCCCATGGACTTTCATAATCAAAATTTCTGTAATTCTGTTCTAATTTTACTGGCTCGTTAATTACTTTTTTTTGTTCTTCACTGTACCTTGACTCTATATGACCAGTTAAAGGAAAATCTTTTCTTAACGGATGACCCTCAAAACCATAATCTGTAAGTATTCTTCTTAAATCAGGATGATCTTTAAAATTTACACCATACATATCAAAAACTTCTCTTTCCATCCAATTCGCAGATGGAAAAATAGATGTTATAGAAGATATAACTTCTTTTTCATTTATAGAATAACTTAAGATCATTCTTTGATTAAACTCATGACTTAAAAGTAAATATACAATTTTAAATCTTTGTA
>Ga0208390_1000454_pt1 | contig 14776 bp, 15 predicted proteins | sample Knorr_S7_td_Surf_FD_185594 | JGI IMG/M metagenome (GOLD analysis project Ga0208390, IMG submission 185594) | Marine microbial communities from Southern Atlantic Ocean transect - Knorr_S7_td_SurfaceA_ad_6m_LV_A (SPAdes) (version 2) | ecosystem: Environmental > Aquatic > Marine > Oceanic | place...
TTTTTTTCTTCCCTTTCTTACCTCACTTACGTTTATGTTATTTTGAGAAAGTCTTTCACATGTACTTTCAATATCTTTTGTTTTCCAAGCTAGACCCCAGAACACATCTTCACCAGGAGCTTTATTATCAATGACTTCTATTGTTGAATGACCTGTTCTAAAGAAAAGCATTCTTCCTCCCCATTCCTCTACCAACTGGTCTAATGCTAATCTTACTCCAAGTTTTTCTTTATAAAGATTTACAATTTTATCTCCATCATTAGTTGTGACTACTAAGTGGTCTAAAGCAAATAAATCAGAGATATTTTTTGACCTACTTAAAGGAGCATCATAATAATTTAAAGATAATTTAAAGTTTTCCGACTGATTTAAATTTCCTGAAATAAAGTTCAGTGATTCATTTCCTATACTTTCTTTTACATTAATAGGAGGGGATATTAATGCTTTATCTAAAAACTCTTTATTTTCTGCTCTGAGAGAAAAACCATACAACCCACCAATGTTATTTTTATTAAAGAAATTTTCTAATTCGTTGTTACTTTTTGTATCCAAAGTTGAAAGTAATTCAAATTGAATATTTTCGAAATTATAAATTAAACTTTTATATCCAAGGTTCTCTTCTATAACTTCATAACTTGGAGATGTATTGAAAAAACAATCAAATGTTTTTTTAGCACTTAACAAATCTATTGCAGCTACAGTAATTCTGTCTATTGAACTAATCATTCAGTATGGTGATATAACTGAATAAATATTACTAATTTTTTAGGAAATGTGTAAAATTTCTACTGTTTTAAAGGAGAAATATATTATGAATTTTGATCATTCAGATAAAACAAAAGAATTATTAGGAAAAATCCAACAATTTATGGATGACCATCTTTATGAAGGGGAAAAAATTTATCATGAACAGCATGAAGCCCTTCGTGCTGCAGGAAACCCTTGGCAGCAGCCAGCAATATTAGATGAATTGAAAGATAAAGCCAAAGCTGCTGGACTGTGGAATCTATTTCTTCCTGAATCGGAATATGGTTATGGATTAACAAACTTAGAATATGCTCCATTATCTGAGTTAATGGGAACTGTAGGGATTGCTTCAGAAGTATTTAATTGTTCTGCTCCCGATACGGGAAACATGGAGGTTCTAGACAAATATGGATCTGATGAGCAAAAAAAGGAATGGTTAGAACCTTTGCTTGCTGGTGAAATTAGGTCCGCTTTTGGAATGACCGAACCAAATGTTGCTTCTTCAGACGCAACTAATATTTGTAGCTCTATAGTCGAAGATGGCGATGAATACGTAATAAACGGAGAAAAGTGGTGGACCTCAGGCGCTGGAGATCCAAGATGTAAAATTATTATTTTTATGGGAGTTTCTAATCCTGATAATCCAAAACATCAAAGGCAATCTCAGATTTTAGTTCCCATGGATACTCCTGGGGTAGAAATCTTAAGAATGATGACAGTATTTGGGAATGATGATGCACCGCATGGTCATGCCCACATGAAATTTACAGATGTACGAGTTCCAAAATCAAATATGATTCTTGGTGAAGGAAGAGGATTTGAAATAGCTCAGGGTAGATTAGGTCCAGGAAGAATTCATCATTGTATGAGAACTATCGGTGTTGCTGAAAGAGCTTTAGATTTACTTTGTAAAAGATCTTTAGACAGAGTTGCTTTCGGAAAACAACTTGCGGAACTAGGTGGAAATTATGATGTTATAGCTGACTGCAGAATGGAAATCGAGATGTGCAGGTTATTAACTTACAGAGCTGCAGATCGAATGGACAAGTTAGGAAATAAAATTGCAAAGTCTGATATTGCTCAAATTAAAGTCGCTGTTCCAAAAATGGCTCTGTCAGTAATTGATAAAGCTATTCAAATACATGGAGGCGGAGGAGTCTCACAAGACACTCCTTTAGCTAGAATGTACGCTGGAATGCGAACTTTGAGATTAGCAGATGGTCCAGACGAAGTTCATAGAAGAACCGTTGCAAGAATCGAGCTAAGCAAACATCAAGCAGCTCAAGCCAACGTAGAAGATATTAAATCTAAATCAGCTCAAGGTTAACTCCTAGTTTTCCTGAAATATGGGCGAAGGTCAGACTGAAGGATTTGTTTGTTCAAGTCTTTCAGATGATCTGTCAGGTCTTTCCTTTAAAGATCTTCCTGTTCATTCATTACAAGATGATTCAGTAAAAATTTCCATAAAAGCTGCATCATTAAATTTTCCTGATTTATTAATGACTCAGGGTAAGTATCAAAATAAACCTGAGCTTCCATTTGCATTGGGCATGGAAGGATCCGGCGTTATTTCAGAAATTGGAAAAAATGTTAAGTCTTTAAAAAATGGTGACGAAGTGATGTTTGGTAGTTGGGGTCATGGAGCAATTGCAAAAGAGATCGTGCTTCCATCAAACATGGTTTCGCTTAAACCTGAAAAATATACTTTTGCGGAAGCTGCTGCCTTTAAAACAGTATATTTGACCGCGTATGTTGGATTAATCAGAAGAGGCAATCTAAAAGATGGAGAAACTTTACTAGTTCATGGAGCTTCTGGCGGAGTAGGTATGGCCGCAGTAGAATTAGGAAAGCTATATGGGGCCAAAGTTATAGCAACCGGTACATCTGATGAAAAATTAAAAGTCGTAAAATCTTGGGGTGCAGACCATGTAATAAATACAATAAAGAACGAAAAAACTTCTTTTAGAGAAGAAGTGAAAGATCTAACTGATGGAAAGGGTGCCGATATTATTTATGATCCTGTAGGTGGAGATGTTTTTGATGAATCCATTCGTTGCATTAACTGGGGCGGTAGAATTCTTGTAATAGGTTTTTCAGCGGGAAGAATTTCTAATCTCCCCGTCAATTACCCACTTATCAAAGGTTTTTCTGTTATAGGCGTTAGAGCAGGAGAATTTGGAAGACGTAATCCTGAGCTTGGAACAGAAAATATAGAAATTATTAACTCTTTAGCTAACGAAGGAAAGCTGAAACCACATGTTTGTAAAATTTTTGAATTTAAAGATTCTTTAAAAGCGTTGGAGTACTTGAAAGATAGAAAATTAATTGGAAAAGTTGTAGTTTCTATTTCTTAGATTTATTTCTTCTACATCTTTCACTACAGTATTTAACTTCTTCCCAATTTTTTTCCCATTTTTTTCTCCATGAGAAAGGTTTTTCACAAACCGGACAAATTTTTTCTAAATTTTTTTTCATTTAGTAAATGTATTCATAAATGAATCTGCTTTGAAAAAAATATTCTTTTTTCTTTCATTATCCATTTTATCCAAAGCTCTCGGAATAATAGATAGTCTTGGATTTGATCTGAAGAAATCTAAATTATCGTTCATAAATTTCCAATAAAGACCATCTACAACCTCGCACCATTCACCTTTTTTATAGTTACTCATTTTTAAAAGATAATTCGAACCACACGAATAAGGTTTAGTGGCAAATATTCCACCATCTGCAAAAGTACCCATTCCAAATACATTTGGAGTCATGACCCACTCAGATGAATCAATAAACATTTCCATAAACCAATGATAAATTTCTTTCGGATCAATTCTAGCTAAAGTCATTAGATTGCTAATTATCATCAGTCTTGGAATATGATGCGTAAAACCAAATTTTAAACAATTCTTAATGGCATCATCTAAAGGAGGGATACCAGTTTCGCCTGTGTACCATTCTTCTGTAAGCTTATTAGTATGTTTGAAAAAGTTAGACTTTGATTCTTCTTCTCCTTTGAGATGATAGGTTCCTCTTATGAACTCTCTCCAACCAATTATTTGTCTAATAAAACCTTCAATTGAGTTCAAAGGAACGCTATTTTTAGCTGAGAATGAAATTGATTTATCAATTATCTCCTTTGGAGTTAGAAGGCCAATATTAAGAAGAGGGCTCAAAGCGCTATGAAAGACAAAATTATGATCCGAATGCAGTGCATCTTCGTAGGTTCCGAAATTATGCAAGCGATTCATAAGAAAATTATCAAACCATTTTAAAGAATCTTCTCTTGTCAAAGGAAACCATACATTCTCAAGTTCGCCATAATGCGAATTAAATTTAGTAGATATTTGTTTTTTTAAAGTTTCTATTTCTGACGAATTAGATAATTTTGGAAGATCAGGAACACTTATATCTTTAGGAAGCTTTTTTCTGTTTTCATCATCAAAAGACCATTTTCCCCCAATAGGTTTTCCTTGTTCCATAAGTATGTCTAATTTTTTTCTCATCATTTGATAGAAAGAAACCATTCGAAGAGACTTTTCTTCAAAAAATTTCTTAAATTCATTTCTTTTACACAAAAACATTGGAGTAGGAATTTCTTTTGTTTCAATTTTGTTTGAAGAGGCGAATCTATTAAATGCATCTGCAAAACCTTTATCTTCAATTTCAAAAAAAGAAATACTATTAATGGATTTATCATTAATAATCTTTTCAAGTAATTCTAAATACGGGGTATCAAATTCTTTTGATTCCAAATCGTAATAAAAAACTTTAAAACCATTGGCTTCAAGATTTTTTTTGTATTCACGCATAGCGCCTAAAAAAAATAAAATTTTTAGTTTATGGTGCTTAAAATCGGTACAAAGGCCTAAATCCTCTTTCATAAAGATTTTTTTCACACCAGTTTTTTTTATTTCTTCAATTGGAAATAATTGGTTGCCAAGAATAATAAGTAAGTTATCATCTGCCATAAATTTTATTGTATGGAAAATAAATTCCCCTATAAAGGCAACATAGTTACTGTATCTAAGGATATGTGCGATATGAATGGTCATATGAACGTTGCTTTTTATTCAAAAATATTCGACGAGGGCTCTGGATCACTTTATCAAGACCTTGGGTTTTCTTGGGATGAACAAACAATCAGGGAAACTTATTCAACATTCACGTTGGAAGAAAATATTCGTTACGTCAAAGAAAATCTTTTAAACGATAAGATTTATCCATGTTATAGAATTGTAAATGTAAATAGGAAAATCATTCACCATGCTTCAATTTTACTTAATGAAAAAAAAGAACTTTCAGCTATTTCTGAGTGTTTATTAATTCATATTGATATGAAATTAAGAAAATCTGCGCCGATGCCAGATGAAACTTTTGAACGTGTAAATAAGCTTAAAGAAAAACATGAAGCTTTGGGCCCTTTAGACTTTGAATTAAGACTTAAAATAAAAAATTAATCGCCTTTAAAATTAGGCTCTCTTCTTTCTAGTGAAGCTTTAATACCTTCTTTGAAATCTGAAGTTTCTCTGAGTCTGTCTTGTTCTGATAATTCCCACTTAACAATTTTGGCTATTTCGTCTGCTATTCCCTCATTGATAGTAAACCTAATAGCTTGAACACCTAAGGGGCCAGAATTATTAATCTCTTTGGCTAGGTTTTCTGCTGTAGTCATCAGATCTTTTTGATCAACTAAATAATCTGCAAGACCACAGGCAAACGCTTCTTCTCCTTTAAGACGCGTCGCAGTTAAAAGCATTTTTTTAGCAAATTGGTGACCGACAACTCTTGGTAGAGTAATGGTTGTTCCAAACCCTTGGTGGAAACCCAATTTAGAAAAATTAGCACTAAATCTTGATTCATTACATGCAATTCTAAAATCAGCTGCAAGAGCCACTCCAAGACCACCACCAACTGCTGCTCCTTGTATTACTGCAATGATTGGCTTAGAAGTTCTGAATAATCTTACTGCTTGGTCATATAAAGCAGAATAAGCATCAGATTCATTCTTAAAATTTGATCTTGAGAAATCTGCTCCTGCACAAAAATGTTTACCCTCAGAGAATAAAATAATTGATCTACAATCCTTTTTCTTGTCCATTTCCTCCAACACATCTGCTATCTGACGGATTAAATCAGAATCAAAAAAATTATTAGGAGGTCTATTTATTTTTATATAGGCTGTATGTTCTTTATAAGTAAAAACAATATCTTCTAAATCATTCATTTTGTTGAATCCTAAGTATTAATATTTGTAATAATATAGTCTATCCGATGGAATTTCTAAAAAATATATTATCTAGAATAGACGTACCTCTTTTTATAATCTATGGAATCATGGGATTCGGAAGTGTATACATTGCTTCATTTATTCGCGCACGAATTGATATGAGTTTTTGGGCAGAATTATTTGTATGTATTTTAATTATCTCTCCTTTTTATTTTTTAGTAAGGATTGCTAAGAAGAAATATTTTACGAACTAAAATGAAAAAAAGTTTTACCGAGAAAGTTAATGAAGCTGCAAAAGAAGTTCAAGAAATTGATATTTTTCAGTTAAAACATTTATTAGAGAGTAAATATAATTTTTCTTTGGTTGATATTCGAGAAGATGAAGAAATTAAATCAGGAGTTATTGAAGATTCAATCCATATCGGACGAGGCGTATTAGATAGAGACATAGAAGCACATATTTCTGATCATTCAGAAGAAATAGTTTTATATTGCGCCAGGGGAGTAAGATCTATTCTAGGCGCAAAAACACTTCAAGATATGGGCTATCAAAAAGTATTTTCTCTAAAGGGCGGAATTTCTGAATGGATTGAAAGTGGTTTTAATTTAAAAGAATAATTTAAAAAGTAATCGTTTGTTAATATAATTATTAAATGAAACAAAATTATCTTGACGTTATAGTCGTTGGAGCTGGAATTTCTGGGATTGGAGCTGGAGCACATTTAAATACAAAGTGTCCTGATAAAACCTATGCAATTTTCGAAGGAAGAGAAAATTTTGGTGGAACTTGGGATTTATTTAAGTATCCAGGAATAAGATCTGATTCTGATATGCATACCTTGGGGTTCTCTTTTAAACCATGGAATCATAAAAAATCTATTGCTACTGGTCCTTTAATTATGGAATACCTTGAAGAGACCATTGAGGAATATGGTTTAAATGAAAAAATCAAATATAACCATCACGTAGAATCCGCAAATTGGAATGAAGCTGAGGGACTTTGGGAAGTGAGCGTTACTGAAAAAAAATCCTCTGAAAAATTTCTTTATAAATCAAAATTTCTTTATATGTGCGCTGGATATTATAGATATTCTTCTGGATACGAACCTGAATTTAAAGGAAGTGAAAATTTCTCTGGTGAAATTATTCATCCACAAAAATGGCCTGAATCTCTAGATTATTCTGGAAAAAATGTTGTTGTCATTGGGAGTGGTGCAACAGCGGCTACTATTGTTCCGGAAATAGCGAAAGAAGCAAATCTTGTAACCATGCTTCAAAGATCTCCAACTTATTTTGTTTCGAGACCAGATGAAGATAGAGTTGCATTGTTTTTAAAGAAATTTTTACCAAAGTCTTTAGTTTATGCGCTAATAAGATTCAAAAATGTTTACATTCAACAATCACTTTTTAAAAGGGTAAGAGCATTTCCAGACAGATCTAAAAAATTTTTGATAGATCAGGTAAAAAAAGAACTTCCTGACTTTGATGTAGATAAACATTTCACGCCTAGTTATAACCCTTGGGAACAAAGAATGTGTTTGATACCCAATAGTGATTTTTTCAATGCAATAAAAGATAAATCTGCAACAGTCGTAACCGATCACATCGAAGCCTTTGAGGAAAATGGTATTAAATTAAAGTCTGGCGATTTTTTAGAAGCTGATATTATCGTAACAGCCACAGGATTAGTTCTGCAAAATTTCGGCGGAGTAAATATTTCAGTGAACAATAATCCAGTGAATGTTTCAGAAACAATGACTTATAAAAGTTTGATGTATAGTGACATTCCAAATTTTGTAAATTCCTTTGGTTACATCAATGCATCTTGGACATTAAAAGCAGATTTAACTAGCACTTATTTATGTCGATTGATAAAACATATGGATCAAAATAATTACTTGTCAGCTTGTCCAAAAAAGCCATTGGATGTTGATGAAACTTATGATTGGTTAAAGGACTTTTCTTCAGGATATATTCAAAGATCTATAGGTTTACATCCTCAACAAGGAAGTAAAAAGCCTTGGGTTAACTATCAAGACTACATAAAAGATTGGTTCGACGTAAAATTCTCAAAGCTTGAGGATGGAAATTTAGTTTTTTCTAAAGATTAATCTTTTTTCGTCATTTAAAAAAATGATTTCTGCAGTAAAAAAGATTAACTTATTAGACCTTACAATAAACGATCTTTCTAACTTCTTTGAATCTATAGGTGAAGCTTCTTATAGAACTGATCAATTTCTTAAATGGATTCATCAAAATGGTGTTGAGAATTTTAATGAAATGTCTAACTTTTCAAAATCATTAAGAAAATACTTAATTGAGAATTGCGTTATAAAAGTTCCAAAGATTTCTTTTGAAGAAGTATCAAAGGATGGTACAAAAAAATGGATTCTAGAAGTTGGAGATAATGAATCTATTGAGATGGTGTTAATCCCTGAAAAAGGAAGAAATACTTTATGCGTTTCATCCCAAGTAGGTTGTGTTGTGAACTGTAGTTTTTGTGCAACTGGTAAGCAGGGGTTTTCAAGAAATTTAACTTTGAGTGAAATTATTGGACAAGTTTTGATAGCTGAAAACTCTTTTGGTACTCCAAGAAACGCAAATGAGAAGAATATAACTAATATTGTAATGATGGGTATGGGGGAACCTCTTTTGAATTTCGATAATGTAGTTAGCGCCATGCAATTAATGAGACACCATTCTGCTTATAACTTATCAAAAAGGAAAGTTACCTTGAGTACTTCAGGATTAATTCCGGAAATTAATAAATTATCTAAAGTCTCAGATGTTTCTTTAACTATTTCTCTTCATGCTCCAAACAATAAACTCAGAGATACTTTAGTACCAATTAATAAAAAATATCCTATTCAAGATCTTTTAAAATCAGTGAAAGATTATGTTGATTCATTTAACGATAAAAGAGTCACAACTTTTGAATACATACTAATTGATAAAGTTAATGATTCCCTAAATGAAGCAAATGAATTAGCGAATTTGTTAAAAGATTATCCTTGCAAGATCAACTTAATCCCCTTTAATGAGTTTTCTCTTTCTGGATACTCTAAACCATCTAATAATAGACTAAGAGCTTTTAAAGAATGTTTGGTAAGAAAAGGATTTATTACCACGATAAGATCAACCAGGGGTGACGATATTATGGCAGCTTGTGGTCAATTAGTTGGTGAAGTAAAAGATAAAACAAAAAGAAAAGAAAGACTTAAAAGACAAGTAAAGGCAGTAGAAATAAATGCCTGAAAAAATAACGATTATAGGAGCAGGAGTTTCAGGTCTTTTCCTTGGGTGCTGTTTAAAAAAAAATAATTATCACCCAACTATTTATGAAAAAGACATATCTTTAAGCCCATATGGTGCAGGGGTAAATTTATCGAAAAATGCAACATTACTGCTTGATAAGCTTGGGTTAAAAGATGAATTGATATCTCTTGGATATTTGCCTGAGAGAGTAAATTTTCGTTCGTTTGATAATGCCAGATTAATCAAATCTGTAAGTTTGAATGAAAATTCAAATGATTTTATTAGCATTGATAGAAGAGATTTAATTGATGTCATGAAAGAGCATTATTTAAGTCTTAATGGAGAACTAATATTTGATCACAACTGCTCTTATATTAAAGACACTGAAATTTATTTTCATAATAAACAAAAAACAACTTCAGATTTAGTAATTGCTTGTGATGGAATTAAGTCAGACATCAGAACAAAATATTTTGATAATTTGATTCCTAAATTTAGTAATCTTGTCGCATGGCGAGGTATGACTCCTAGAAGTGAATTGTCTTCAAATTCATTATGGGATCAAATAAATATTCATCTAGGCCCTCACGGCCATATTGTTCATTACCCAATCTCTAAAGGAAATAAAATTAATTTTGTAGCAATTAGAAAACAAAAAAAATGGGAAGATGAATCTTGGGTATCTGAAGGAAATATGCAAGAGCTCTTGTCAGTTTTTTCTTCATGGAATAAAAATGTTTTAGAATTATTTTCAAAATCGGATAATCTACACAAATGGGGTTTATACGAGCGCAAATCTATTAAAAAACTGGTCAATGGTAATTTATTGTTAATGGGCGATGCTGCTCACCCAATGTTACCTTTTTTGGCTCAAGGATCGTGTTTAGCCATAGAAGACGCTTACAGTTTTTCTGAATTATTAAAAATTAATACCAATTTAAATAAAACTTTAACTAATTATCAAAAATTAAGGCTGAAAAGAGGAAATAAAATACAAGTTAAATCTAGGATTCAAGGATATATGAATCATCTTTCAAACAGATATTTAATATTTCTTAGGAATGTGTTTCTAAGGATTTTTGGAAAGAGTCTTCAAGTCTCGATCCATAAATACAATGCAATAAAGGAAATCAAGCATCTTCCCAATTAAACCTAGGTAAATGATTGATAGCTTTCAATAGTTCGTCATGCCAAATATTAGAAAACTGTTGAAAAAAAGGAGAATCCAATTTTAACCTATCTTGAAAATCTAAATTGATTTGATCTTTTTTAAAAACAACAAAGTCTATTGGTGGGCCAACAGTTAAATCACTTCTCATTGTTGAATCTAGGGAGAGTAACGCGGCTCTAGCCGTATCTCCTAATGGAGTGTCAGCAGCTATTGTTCTATCTAAAATAGGTTTTCCGTATTTGGTTTCACCAATCTGAACAAATGGACTATCGTCGGAAACATGAATATGGTTTCCTTCCGGATAAATTAAAATAATATTTGGCGATTGATTTTTTATTTGACCACCAAGGATAAAACTAGAACCTAGTTGAGGACTTTCTTGAAGCGGAGCTTCACTTCCAACTTTTTGGCATTCTAAACTTATCTCACCAATGTACTCGGCTGCTTCTTCAAGATCTTGACAAAGGTTTAAGTTATTATTTGGAGAGGAGCTATCAAGATCTTTTTGAATTCTATGATAGACGGCTTGAGAAGTAGCAAGATTTCCAGCAGTCATTATAACAAAAGCTCTGTCGCCAACATTATAGGTAAACATTTTTGAATAAGATCCTACGTTATCTAAACCAGCATTGGTTCTTGAATCAGATGCGAAAACTAATCCTTCGTCAACTTTTATCCCTAAGCAATAAGTCATAAATTTCTATTTTAGATAAAAATAACATAATTCATTACATACTAATAAATCAATGTTAATAATAATTTTGTATTAATTTAGTGCATTTCGTTAGACTAACTATAAAAAAATGCCTTTATCTGGACTTAAATTTTTATTAGATAATAAATTACCATGAAGAAGAATAGTTTAATTAACTATCTTAATAAGGGAAGTTCTTACGATGAATTCTTTGGAGATTCTCTTAAAATTCGTAAACACGCCCAAAAAGCTATAAATTTTCTTTCACCTTTATCATTAGATGACTTACAAGATATAAATTCAGCTACTATTTCAGCGATACAATCAATGGGAATTACTTTTAGAGTTTACCAAGACGAATCAAAAACTAATGATAATCGTGTTTGGCCATTAGACTTTATTCCAAGGTTGATAAAAAAAGACGAATGGAAATTAGTTGAGAAAGGCTTAATTCAGAGAGTTAAAGCTTTAAATCTTTTTATTGAGGATTGTTACAACAAAAAAAAATTTCTAAATGAATTTTCCATCGATGAAAGCCTAGTTATAAATACTCCAGCTTATAAATCATATTGTAAAAACATTAAGTTGAAACATAACGTTTGGTCTCATATCTGTGGTTCAGATCTGATTAAAGGGGAAGATGGAGACTTTTATGTTTTAGAAGATAACTTGAGAGTTCCGTCTGGGGTTTCTTATATGTTAGAAAATAGAATGGTAATGAAGAGAGTATTACCAGAATTATTTAATAAATACGGTGTAAATCCAGTCGACGATTATCCCAGTAAACTTTATGAAACTTTAGCTTCAGTAAGTTTTTCAAAATCAAAACATCCAGAAATAGTGCTTCTAACACCAGGGATTTATAATTCTGCATATTTCGAGCACTCTTATTTGGCGCAACAAATGGGAATTGACCTAGTAGAAGGAAGTGACTTGGAGGTTGGCAAAGATTCCTATGTATACAAAAAAACTATAGAAGGTTTAAAAAGAGTAGATGTAATTTACAGAAGAATTGATGATGATTTTCTTGACCCCGAAGTTGGAAATCCAGATTCAACAATAGGGGTTAGAGGTTTATTAAAAAGTTGGTCACAAAAAAAAGTTGCAATTATCAATGCTCCTGGTTGTGGAATAGCAGATGATAAGGCGGTCTATGCTTATGTTCCTCAGATGATTGATTTTTACCTTGAAGAAAAACCAATTCTTAAGAATATACAAACTTATTTTATGAATAACAAAGAACATAGAGAGTTTGTTGAAAAAAACATCCACTCGATGGTAATCAAGCCAGTCGCTGAATCAGGTGGTTATGGAATTGTAATTGGCAAAGACTTGAAGCCAAAAGAAGTCGATCCAGTTTTTAGAAAGATTAGAAACAATCCAAGGAATTTTGTTGCTCAGCCTTATATTTCACTTTCAACATCACCTACCTTTTCAGAAGGAAAAATAGAACCGAGGCACCTTGATCTGAGACCATTCATATTAAGTGGCTCAAAAAATTATGTAACCGTTGGAGGTTTAACTAGAGTTGCCTTAAAAAAGGGTAGTTCTATTGTCAATTCTTCTCAAGGAGGCGGCAGTAAAGATACATGGATTATTGATTAAATGTTAAGTAGAGACGCTGAACACCTATATTGGTTAGCTCGATACATCGAAAGAGCTGAAAATACCGGAAGACTTATTAACGTAAATGTTGAAATGATGTTGGATTATCCAATTGACGATTCATTGGGATGGGAGCCTATTTTAGAGGCTATGGATTCAAAAAAAGATTATTTAAACAATCATAAATATTATGAGGAATCTAATGTGATTCATTACTTAAGTAGAGAAAGAAATAATCCAAACTCAATTGCTTCTTGCTTACATAACGCTTCATATAACTCCGAATTTATTAAAGATGATCTTCCGAGATCTGCTGTTGAAGAATTAAATAATATTGAAATGAATTTTTTAAAAGAAATGACTGCTTCGGTTAGCAAAAGAAAAAGAGCAAAAAATATTTATGAAGTAATATCTTCTTCACAAAGATTTTTTGGAATAATTTCTGATAACTTTTCACGTGGATATGCTTTTGAGTTTTTAAGGTTAGGCAGATTCGTTGAAAGAGCAGACATGATTACAAGGATTATTGATTCAATTTGTACAACAGAGAAAAAAGAGGGGACTATAGATCTTTCAACTTTAGAATGGGTAAATCTTTTAAAAACACTTTCTGCTCATCAGGCTTTCAGAAAAGTTTCTAAAGGAGAAATAGAAAAAGATAGCGTCATTAATTTTTTATTTAAAGATGATTCGTTTCCAAGATCAATATATAGATGTTTAACAATCATTCATAAAAGTTTTTTAAATCTTCCAAAAAATAACGATGCGTTAGTATTTATTCAGAAATTTTTAACAAATTTAAATAGCGCAAGGATTGGAAAATATGACAATACTAAAATCCATTCATTTGTTGATTTAACACAAAAAAAGATTTCTTCAATTGATCAAATAATTCAGAAGAGTTATTTTAATAATTAACTATAAATAGTATCCTTCCTCAGATGGATGATTTTTTGAATTTATTAAATCAAGTTTGGACCTCTGGATTCCTTGGTATAAACATGTCTCAGGTTTTAGTGACTGTAGGCATTTTTATAATTTCTTTAATTCTCAGAGGAATATTTGCTAATTTGGGGGTTAAAACTTTAAAAAGATTTACTTCTAAAACTAAGACCGATTTAGATGATATATTGTTGGAATCCTTAAAAAGGCCTTTAGGTTTTATACCAATCACGATCGGCTTTTACCTTATTACGATCTATCTACCCCTCGAAGGATTGATAGATTTAGTTGCAACTAATGTCGTTAAAGCCTTAATTGTTTATACAATTTTCAGTGCATTATCTAGTTTTGTAAGTCCCTTATTCTCAGTTTTATCAAATAATACCTGGCTTACTCAAGCTATGTCTGTTTGGTTAGAAAGATCTACTAGAGTTCTAGTTTGGGTTGTTGGATTAGCAATCATTCTTGACATTTTTGGTATTGAAATCGGACCTTTAATTGCCGGTTTAGGACTTTTTTCAGTGGCTATTGCATTGGGCGCTCAAGATTTATTCAAGAACCTTATTTCAGGTATGTTGATTATTGGAGAAAATAGATTTCAACCAGGACATAGAATAGAAGTACCTGGTCAATTTCATGGAATAGTTGAGAGTATTGGTTTCCGGTCAACAACAGTGAGACTTTTTGATACATCTCCAATGATAATTCCAAATAAAGACTTATCAGATATCAGTGTTATAAATCATGGTTTAAATAAATATCGTCGAATTAGATGGATGATTAATTTAATTTATTCTAGTTCTGCAGAAGAAATCTCAAAAATATGCAAAGAGATAGAAGGTTTCATTAATGATGAAAATCAAGGGTTCTGTATCAATCCAGGTCAAGACTCTTTTGCAAAAGCTGTAGAATTTGGCGCGAGTTCAATTGATCTCGAAATACTATGCTACACAAATAAGGATTCCTATACTGAGTATTCTGAAGTTAAACAAAATCTCTTATTAAAAATAAAATCGATTGTGATAGAAAATAATTCAGATTTTGCTTTTCCTTCAAGATCAATATATTTCGAAAATAATTTAGAGAAATAATTCATGACAAAATTGTCATTAGTTTTTTTTATTCCATTAGTTCTTATTCT
>Ga0208390_1000457_pt1 | contig 14761 bp, 14 predicted proteins | sample Knorr_S7_td_Surf_FD_185594 | JGI IMG/M metagenome (GOLD analysis project Ga0208390, IMG submission 185594) | Marine microbial communities from Southern Atlantic Ocean transect - Knorr_S7_td_SurfaceA_ad_6m_LV_A (SPAdes) (version 2) | ecosystem: Environmental > Aquatic > Marine > Oceanic | place...
TGGTTGAACCAACAAATTGTCAAAGCTATTATTTTCAAGGTTCTTGGTAATGGTCTCTATGACCTCACCTTGAGAATTGATCATATTAAATTTTAATATCGTGGCTTCACCATCAAAAGTTCCGTTAACAAGCACACTATCATTGTGTCCTGTTCCAGTATCTATACTTTTAGAACTAACATTTTCAAAATTGGATTCTGATCGAATCGATGTCTCATAATTAGATATAAAATCGAACCAACTATTTTCCATTATTTCAAGATTACTATATCCGTATTTTACACCTTCAGTTGGAAAATAAATAGTCATTCCATTTGCTCTTTCAACATTAAGCTTTTCAGGCTTTATCCAATGGTCTTCAAACATCACAGTTTGGTTTATACTGTTTCTCAAATCTCGTGCAGTTTCTTTCACAGAGATTACAGGTAGTTCTTTTTCGACTTTAATAGTTAAATCATACAGATCCCTATAGTTTGGGTTTTGATCAAACCGCTGCGTGTTATCTCTAGCCTCTTTAATTTCATTCTTAAAAATAGGCAATACGCTATTTAATTCAGTGCTAAAATTATCTAAATCATTCCACAAGCTTACTAGGTTATTGCTGGAAACTACTGAAGCAGTTACTGAATAGCTAGTGTAAACTGAGCCGTTCCGGTATGATTCGACGTAATCATTAACTACATGATATGCTAATTCCTCATCATTTAGATTCTTATTTAATTTATACAGCAAATTATTGTAGGTCCATCCTTCTAGAGGTTCATAAGCTTCTGAGCCATGAACCATTGTTGCATGATTTTTCAGTTCATACATAATTTCAAACATGCCCATTAGACAAGCATCAAAACCTATTAGTGTAAAAGGAGATTCATTTGTAACTTCCCGGTATTCCCTAAGCGAAAGATTAATCTCTGGTACTGTCAAAAAACTATTTCCGTCTTCAGCTACTTTTTCCCATCCACTACCGTGATTCCAAATTATCAATATCTTTCTTTTAGCGGGAAATTCACTAGATGCCCAAATTAAAAAATCTCTCAAGGTATCTCCATCACCCATATCCAATTCATTTCCCCAGGTTTCATTCACTTCACTTAAGTTTCGCTCAACTAAATCGTGCTTTAGAACATGATATAGGTGTGAATCATTGTCTTCTATCTTATCTGTTAAAGCAACAATATCTAAATCATCATTTGATCCTACCATCTTCATTTCATTTAAATCATCAGTTAATTCATTGTAAAGTGTGTTATCTCCAGCCATATAGACGTAAAATCCCCACTCAGGAATTTCATCTTCTGCTGAAGCATCGTAATTAGTATGTCCAAAAACGGTAGACAGTAAGAAAAAAGCAACAGCTATACCTATTTTCTTACTCATAAGTGGCCTCTATTGTGAGAGTATAAAAGCTCTTTGAGTTATATTTCGTTAGTATATATCCATTCTACGACATCATCATTTGTGATGATATTTCTATTTGGAGCGATGTCACTGTAAAATCCATTTAAGGTATATTGCCAACTGTATCCCTCTTCTTTTTCACAAGCGTCACAATCGTTTACAAGAATATCTGTGACAGTTATTCCTTGTCCATCGTTTGTAGTCATAACCTCATAATTTCCTTCACTACTAGCGGCCATCAACAACCCAAATACTGTTGATTCAGTAGTTGTAATAGATTCGAAAGTTAAAGTGTCATTATCTCCTGCGTTTGAATAAGATATAGTTAGTTTTGCAGTCACTATTGTTGAAGTATCAACTTCCTCATTTCCAAAGCCCAGCTCATTAACAATTCCAGCAATAACTACGATGTTTATCAGTACAACTGCGACTAATATTTTAGTTTTGCTCATAACTAGTAATCTCGTCTTCCACGTTCAGCTTGTTATTCATGTCTTGAGAGAAAAGAGCATAGAATGGAAATCCAATTAAAGTAAATGTAACCAAACTTGAGATTAGATGATAGAGCATGAAAGGTAATCCTAAAACATAAACTAAAATTAAATTGTCTAAGGTGTGGTTGTAAGTCAATAAAAAGACTCCAAAGTTAGTCCATATATCATACATCAAGGTAACTAAAATTCCAGCACCTCCGAATTTGTAGACTGTTCCTGGTTTAATTCCTCCTTTGATATTATTCTTAAATTTAGAAGTTAAAAGCGAAACAAGTAAAAATCCCGAATATGTAAACAAGATTATTTTAGACCCACCAAAGTATCCAAGGTATATGTCACTGGAAACAATCATAGTAATGGTTACTACAAACGTCCAGTTCCTTGGCAATACTAGTGCAGATAGGAAGCTAGCCACCATTACAGTTTCAAAATTTGGATAATCATGAAGTACAATTCTACCTACAAATCCTAGGATAAAAACCGATATTGCGGTTGCAAATAATCTATTAGAACGTTGTTCCATTGAATTTGCAACCTAGGGCCTTAGATAAAAGTTAATCTGTGCTTTATTTCTAGCTTATTTACCTATTATGACTCTCTTAGATATTTTTTTCCATACTGCACCTTTGTCCTTGTTAGCTAAAGGGTTTGCTGGGCTCGGGTGCGGTATTTCTTCTATGCTTATTCCTTCGATATTATTTTCTTTTATTGCATTTTGAGCCATCTTGCTGGCGTATTTTCCAACGCCTATGATTTTTTCTGCATCTAGCAAATAAATGATGTCGGAAAGGTATTTATTACAAATTCTAAAAATTTCTTCAGCCGATGATTTTTTCAGTTTATCTGGAGTTATATTTTGACCTGCAGAGTTAAACATCCATAATGGAAAGTGGTTTAAAACAAAAATATTCTTGAAAGCATTTCTAGGCGGTCCGTACACATCTTCTATTAATCCCCATATTCTTTTACCTGATATTTCAGGTTTTTTACATTCTAGGCCGGTTATTCTTCTTTTGGGATGAACTTTTACAGGCTCTTTGACTTCTAAACCAGTAATATTCAAATATTTGTTAACTTTTTTAGGACAGCCAAAAGGAATTCCTGTATTTCCCATTCCGTGTCCCGGATTCATTCCCATAACTATAGTTTTAGCCCCGAGCGAACCATAATTCTCCAGATATTTTTTATGTGGTTCCCATGCATAATTTAAGGGGTTATAAGCGAATTCAACATTCTTATTGTCCTTAATTATTTTACCTTTATAATAATCACAATCTTCTCTTAGTTTGTGAGTAATTTCTATAAGATTTGCACTCTTTAAATTCATATTTTCAATTTCTTAAATTATTTAACATATATGCTGTACTTAAATAAACAAACCCCTTATTAAGGGGCACAAGATTGGTAATATAGGCGATTTTATGGTAGATAATCGAATAAGTAAAGTGTTTGTCAGTTCAGTTGCAGCTTTGTTGTTACTGTCAAGTGTTGTATTTTTGGCAGGAACTCAAGCAGATGCCTCTGATGATTTACAAATTTTAGATATTTTTGAACCGGCTGGAACTCCACCACCACGTGAGAATGTAGAATATGATTATATTGTTAAGTGGAGGAACATTGGAGATGATGCTTACACTGCTAAGGTAGTATTGTACGAACCTTCTTCAGGTGGAGATTGCTCATCATCCACAGTTGCTGAAGAAACAGATGAATTTACAATGTCTCCGGGTGAAAATGGTGAAGTAACATTATCGATTACCTTTGAGCAGACTGGCGAAGTTTGTATCACAGCTGCTGTGAATGAAGGCGGTAGTGACTACGGCGTTTACGAATTTTTCGTAGTTGTAGAACCTGAAACTGGAGAAGCTGACCTTTATGTTTCTCTAGACATGGAAAGTGACCAAGCAGCCCCTGGGCAAGATATCACTGTAGTTTTTGAATACGGTAATGATGGCGACGTTAGTACTCAAACACCAATTACAATTATGGCTTGGTTCGATGCAACTGGTGAATCTGATGATGGCCCATTTGTGATAGATCCTTCACCTTTAACTTTCGCTTACATTAGTCCAGATCCTTCTGAAGATGAAATTCCACCGGAAAGAATGGAGTGGGAATACACAATTCCTCAAGTAGAAGATGGACTTTACAAACTAAAAGTTGAAATTGATTCGGAATCAAATAATACTGAAGATTCAGATACTAGTAACAACGTCGACAGTATAGATTTATGCGTTGGAGATTGCAGCCAGCCAGATCTTAGAGTTAAGGATGTAGGTCCTCAAACATTGACCAGTATTCCAGTTGAGCCTGTTGCAGGAACTATAGTTTCTTTCACTTACACTATAGAAAACGTTGGTGAGGGAGAAGCAAGAGGAACCCCTAGTGCACCTTTACTAATGCATCTGGAGGTTATGAAGTGTCCAAATGAAGATTGTACTGGCCAAAACTGGGTAAAAGTAAATGAAAGCCGACCAATAAGACCTGCAATTCCAGGTAATGGTGGCGAATTTAATGATGACTCATTCCTTAGATTAAATTGGTCGACATCACCTCAAGACTCTGGTTTCTGGAATGTTCGTGTTTTTGTCGATGGTGAAGAATCTATTGAAGAAACAAATGAAACCAATAACAGAGACTTTGCCAGCAGTTGGTTCAGAGTTAAGAGCAGTTATCTTGAATTAAAGGAGCAGAGACCCGATTTAATCGTGGCAAACATTGATGAGGGTGATGATATCGTTTACGATAATGAGGTAACAACTATTGAGGTCGCTGTGACACAATCAGATCTTGCAGACAGCGTTGCTAACGATGTCAAAGTTTATCTTAGAGTAGAAGATCCAGAAGGTGGAGCTGTTGATTGGTTCCAAATTGATGAAGGAAAAACAGTAGGTCTGAATGGTGAAACTACATTTTATGAATATGATTGGTCTCCTACTAAATTAGGAAGCTATGGGATCAGTGCCTATGTTGATAGAGACGACGATATTTTGGAATGGAATGAAGACAACAATGAGTTTGAAGATAAAGTAATTACAGTTTATGAGAAGCTTCCAGATCTTCAAATTACTTCAGTTGACATATCTCCGGTTAACGATGAAGGATATGCTATGGTTGGAGTTAACAGTGAAATTACGGCTACAATTGCTAACTTAGGTGTAAGAAATATGACCGATAGCGAAGGAACAAAGCTAGAAGTAACATTCTACACGTCATCGCCTTTTACATCCAAATTGGCTACAATTAATGTAGATAAAGCATTAGATATGGGAGAAACAACCGACGTTAGTATTCCATTTAAATTCTTAGAAAATGCGGCTTACAGATTTATTGTTAAAGTAGATGAGAGTCAGGAAATTGATGAGGGAACAGGCGGTCCTGAATTGAATAACGAAGCAGTTAAGAATTCTTATGCGGTAAGTTCAGTCGATGCTTATGTTTCTGATATGACTGTTGATGTTGGAGATGGTCTAGCTGGAAAAGAATGTCCGGTATCCTTCGAAGTAGGAGTAGCCAATATTCCTGAAGGTGGAACTTACAGACTTCATTTCAATGTTTCAGTTGATGGTACATTTGGATGGGGTGAAGTATTAGGCTTAGCAACACAAAACTCTACAGGATTTTATCCATTCGGAACAGGATATTCAGTCAGTGGTCAATATGCATATATTGATTTTAACAGTACATACAGCAATCAAACTATTGTTATACCTTGGATTCCTAATAAAGATAGGACAGATACATACAATGTTTCAGTAAAAGTAAGTAGTTCCATTAACGTAGATGAAACTAACGATATGTCATATGTTAATAAATTATCAATTGCAAAGTTAACTACTAATTTAGTAGTAGATGCTATCAAAGTGACAGAATCAGATGGTTCAGCTACGATTAAAGTCACAGTTGGATATCCTCAAGGAGAGCAATCTGAGCTTGACGTTGACGTGGCAATGCATGTTTACAAAGCATCTGATTACACTAACGGTAATCCACCAGTTGATACACTAACAGTCAAGAGTATTGAAGGGTTGATTCGTGGAGATTCGAGGTCTGTTTCATTCACTTGGGCAGTCAATGATGGTAGTTACATTTTTGTAGCAATTATTGATCCTGAAGACCTAATTAAAGAAGTAGATGAATCAGATAATACATTCCCTTCAAAGGAAGAGACATTTGGCGCATCTAATACGGCCAATCTTGACGAAGAAGAAGAAGATGATGGTCTTTTGCCGGCGCCTTCTCTTGCTGCAGCTTTGGCAATATTTGGCATGGTTGCATTAATCCGTAGAAGAATTTAATGGATCACACAGCCCTCCTTTACTTCGTAGGTCCAGCCGGAGCAGGTAAATCTACCTTAGTGGCTACCTTACAGGAATGGATGCAGCACTACAGGTACGATGGAGTTGCAATTAATCTGGATCCTGGATCTGAAACTGTAGCTTATGAAGCTGCAATTGACGTTAGAGAAAAATTTACAGTTTCTCAAATAATGGAAGAATATAGCTTGGGTCCGAATGGTGCCCAAGTTGTCTGTGCAGATTTACTAGCTGTTGAACTTGACTGGATTAAAGAACAAGTTGATGAAATAAATTGTGACTATTTTCTTGTTGACACTCCTGGCCAAACTGAATTATTTCTTTACAGGGAAGCTTCAAAAGTATTGGTAGAAAATGTGTCACCTAGAGCAGGTATTGTTTTACTTTTAGATCCATTACTTTCTAGGACTCCTGACGGCTTTGTGACCCAGCTTTTACTTGCATCTGCAGCTCATTTAAGGTTCCCTATTCCCATGTTTCCAGTATTGACTAAATGTGATTTACTCAAACCAGAAGAAGTAGATAATGTACGCGAATGGGCCGCAAACTTGGACAAGTTGGCAATGGATATGCCTAACTTGTCTGGTATGAGTGGAGTGTTATCTTCCGAACTTTTGAAAGTTTTACAAGTTCTAGCTTTAGAATCGAATTTATTAGCAGTGTCTTCTAAAGAAGGTGAAGGAATGGATGATCTTTACTCTATTGTCCAATCTACATTTGCTGGTGGAGATGATTTAGAGGCACACACAGATTCAAATTAGTGACTATTATTAATACAGGTATTTTTATTGTAAACTAGAATGTCAGATGAAGTGCCATTAATTGTAGAGAGGGATGGAGAAGCATTGATGCTTAGTCTCAATAATACTCAGAAAAAAAATGCCTTAACTTCGGAAATGATGGGCGCGTTAAGTGGAATATTGGAAGATGTAAAAAATTACGATGGCCTCCGTGTCATAGTTATCAAGGGTAATGGTTCTGTTTTTTGTTCCGGAGCAGACATAAATACGTGGAATCCAGAAGAATTACAAGAGTTATTATTTTCGCTTTCAGACTGCCCAGTTCCGACGATTGCGCATGTACATGGAGTATGCTTTGGAGGAGGAATGGGTTTAGCCTCAGCATGTGATTTTGTTATAGCAGAAGAAGGCACGAAGTTTGGTTTCCCTGAAGTGAAAATTGGGATGATTCCAGCAGTTATTTCACCTTATGTTTCTAGAAAAATGAGTATAAGTCGCATGAGAGAGTTATTTATTACTGGCGAAAGTTTTGGAATAAGCCAGGCGTATGATTTTGGTTTTTTGTATACTTTGGACTCAGACATAGAAAAATTAATGGCCAAAATTCGTAAGGGCGCACCTCTTGCTCAAAGTTTTATCAAGAAATTGTTATCTGAAGAAGTAGACAAGGATTACATTGATGAAAGAGATTCTCACTTAGCAGAATTAATTACTCAAATTAGAGAAGGTTCAGAAGGTCAGGAAGGAATGGCTGCTTTTTTGCAAAAGCGTCCCCCCTCATGGAGTAAAGAATGATTAAGAAAATTCTGATTGCCAATAGAGGTGAAATAGCTTGCAGAGTCATACGTGCTTGCAAAGAGCTGTCAATCAAATCAGTTTCAGTATATTCAGATGTAGATGTTAATTCGCCTCATGTCAGCATGGCAGATGAGGCAGTCTGTATAGGTCCTGCAAATCCCTCTGAAAGTTACCTCAATTTTGATAAAATAATCGATGCAGCTAAATCAACATCTTCAGATGCGATTCATCCAGGATATGGCTTTCTATCTGAGAATGGGGATTTTGCTCAACATGTTATTGATTCAGGTTTAATATTCATAGGACCTAGTCCAGAGACTATCAAAGTTATGGGAGATAAGGCCGAATCTAAGAAAATGATGGATGAGGCTGGAGTACCAACAATACCAGGGCATGACGGAGAGCTTAGTGGCAATATCGATTCTATCGCAAAAAATATAGGTTTTCCTTTGATGGTAAAGGCTGCAGCTGGTGGCGGTGGGAAAGGCATGAGAGCAGTATACAAGGCTGAAGAGTTATCGGGAGCTATTGAATCTGCCAGTAATGAGGCGCGTAATTCATTTGGTAATGATACACTGATTCTAGAGCGTTTCTTGGATAAACCGAGGCACATAGAGGTGCAAATTTTAGGAGATCAAAAAGGAAATATTATACATCTTTTTGAAAGAGAATGTACTATTCAACGGAGGCATCAGAAAATAATTGAAGAATCTCCTTCGTCAGCAATAACTAATAAACTGAGGAAACAAATGGGAGAAGCTGCAATTAAAGCAGCAGAAGTTACAAATTATCATAGTACGGGCACTGTTGAATTTCTGTATCAAGATGGTGAGTTTTTCTTCTTAGAAATGAATACGAGATTGCAAGTAGAGCATGGCGTTACAGAGATGGTATGTGGAGTAGACTTAGTTAAATGGCAAATCCGTATTGCTAATGGTGAAGAATTGACATTATCTCAGAAGGACATCAAACAAAGAGGACATTCAATTGAATGCAGAATATATGCTGAAGACCCCTCACGAAATTTTTTACCTACACCAGGGTTCGTTAGAAAGTTAGATCTTCCAATAGGTCCAGGAATTAGGAACGATGTGGGTATCATTGAAGGTCAAGAAGTTTCGAGCTCATATGATCCTCTTTTATCTAAATTAGTTGTCTGGGATTCTAACAGGGCTGACGCAATAGATAAGATGAATTACGCTTTAGGTAATTTCGTAGTTCTTGGGCTGATAACAAATCAGCCATTTTTGAAGGAAGTAATATCTAATGAAGAATTCGTAAAAGGTAATTTTGATACTAATTTTATATCAGAGAATTTTGCAGATTGGGAACTTGAAGATATCCCTTTAGAAGCTATAGCTAGTGCACTGTTATCTTCAAAAAGCTCGCCATCAGTAGTTGTATCTAAAGATTTCAATACAGCCGTCTCATCTCCATGGAATCAAAAAGGCCACTGGAGGCAAGGTCTGTAATGAGTGAAAGACTTACTCTTGGTAATAAATCTTTTGATGTAAAATTGAGAAGGTCTGGTGACAATTTTACGCTTATCATTGGAGATGACGAATTCCAAGGTTCATATTCTAAAACATTGGACGGAGGAATAAATGTAAAGTTTGGTTCTTCAAATTCAATCTGTTATTCAGAAAAGAATCTGGATGAGGTGTATGTATTTGCTAATGGTAAGAATTATTTTTTCAAACATAGTAAGATTCGATTTGATTCAGTAGATCAAGAAGAAATTAGCGAGGATAGAGTCTTGAGTCCTATTACGGGTAAATTATTAGACAGTAAAGAAGCTAAAGGCAATTCAGTGTCTAAAGGAGATGTCGTCTTGGTTCTTGAAGCTATGAAGATGGAGCATAGGTTAACTGCGCCTCGAGATGGTAAAATATCAAGAATGACCGAGGTAGAAGTTGGCGGTCAAGTTAAAGAAGGTGATTTTATGTTCGAGTTGGAGGATGAATGAGTACACTAAAGAGTAATCACAACTCAAGTAGTGAGGAATCATTGCTAAATTTAGAGCATAATAAGAAATTAGTCCAAGATTTAAAAAATAAAATTTCTGAAATCAGTAAAGGAGGTAAAGAGGGAGCTGTAAAGAAGCATCAAGAGAGAGGAAAATTATTAGTCAGAGATAGAATAGATTTACTAATTGATTCGGATACTCCTTTTTTAGAATTGTCAACCTTAGCAGCGATTGACATGTATGAAAATGAGGTGCCTTCGGCCGGAATAGTTACCGGAATTGGAGTAGTGCATGGCCGCGAAGTAATGATTATCGGCAATGATGCTACAGTTAAGGGCGGAACTTATTTCCCGCTAACAGTAAAGAAGCATCTGCGAGCCCAAGAAATAGCTCAAGAAAATAATCTTCCTTGTATCTATTTAGTTGATTCAGGAGGAGCTTTTCTCCCGATGCAGGATGAAGTATTCCCAGATAAAGAACATTTTGGAAGAATATTTTACAATCAAGCCCAAATGTCTGCTCTTGGAATTCCTCAGATTGCTGTGGTCATGGGTTCTTGTACAGCAGGTGGAGCTTATGTCCCAGCAATGTCAGATGAAACTATAATTGTTAAAGAGCAAGGAACTATTTTTTTAGGTGGTCCGCCGCTTGTAAAAGCAGCAACAGGAGAGGTAGTATCTTCACAAGATTTGGGCGGTGCAGAAGTCCATACAAGGAAAAGTGGCGTAGCTGATCATTATGCCCTAAATGATTCTCATGCTCTGGAAATTGCAAGAGATATTATTTTTAATTTGAATAGAGAACCTAAGACGAATATATCAATAAGTGAACCTGAAGAGCCAATTTTTAACCCTGAGGAATTATATGAAATAATTCCAAAAGATTCTAGAAAGCCCTACGACGTTAGAGAAATTATTGCCAGGCTAGTCGATTCTTCTAAATTTCATGAATTTAAGGCTAACTATGGAACAACTGTAGTTTGCGGATTCTCTAAAATTATGGGATATCCAGTAGGAATTATAGCCAATAATGGGGTGTTATTTTCTGAGTCCTCATTAAAAGCAACACATTTCATTGAAATGTGCTGCCAACGTAAAGTACCACTTGTATTTTTACAAAATATTGTTGGCTTTATGGTGGGAAAAGACTACGAAGCCGGCGGAATTGCTAAGGCAGGTGCAAAAATGGTAATGGCCGTTTCTAATGCCAATGTTCCTAAGTTTACAGTAGTTATTGGAGGCTCTTTTGGTGCAGGAAATTATGGAATGTGCGGGCGTGCCTATCAACCCAGACAAATGTGGATGTGGCCAAATTCGAGAATTTCAGTAATGGGCGGAGAACAGGCAGCAGATGTTCTATCAACAATTAAGAAGGACCAAGTTGAATCCTCAGGTTCTAAGTTAAGCCAAAAAGAGATAGATGCTATACGAAATCCTATTCTGGAAAAGTATGAGAATGAAGGAAATCCGTATTATTCAACTTCAAGATTATGGGATGATGGTGTAATAGATCCTCTAGATACTCGGATGATTCTTGCACTTGGCTTATCTACTGCAATGAATAAGAACGTTGAAAAAACTAATTTCGGCGTTTTTAGAATGTAATTAGATTAAACCTTAAATATCAGCTCAATTTAATATAATATGGAAGAATCAATTTGCCGTATCGAGCTTGAAACTGAAGATAAAACGTTTATAGCAAAAGTTCAAACAGATATGGGGGGGCCACGTGAGTATCGTAGTAAGAGATTTGATGGTCTGTTGAATCAAGTAATGAGTGAACTTCAAGCTGAATTTGAACCTGATTTTGAATGAATTTTTATCCTTTAATTGGAATTGGAGTTGGTGCTTTTTTAAGTTATTACATCTTAAAGATGTTGGCAAAGAGAATGAAAAGAGATATGCCGGGTTTGGGAGAATTGATGTATCCAATGCATCATACAGATTCAAGAAAAGATAAGATTAATCAGAGAAAAGCTAAACTTGCAGAAAAGAAAGGTAAGCATTAAATGCAGTCTTAAGTTGTTAAGCTAAGGTGTAAAATGCGTTATTTCTTAATTCTTGCCCTTGCCCTAGCAATTTCAGCCATATCATCTACAGATGCAGCTGCTGAACCAGAAGTATATATGGTAGATATATCTCCTGACACTATAGATAATCAACAAGATGAAGAAGTTTCATTTAGTTCAGATTGCTCAGTATGTAATGGAGAGGGACTAACCTATTTTTATTGGAATTCTTCTATAGATGGAGTTTTGGCTCAAGGTTCCGATAGTCACAATGTTATGTTATCATCCACAACTTTCAGTACGGGAGAACATACTGTTACTTTCCAGGTGAGAGATAACAACAGTGAGTGGAGTATAGAGGGTGAGAGTTCTCAAGCAGTTCTTACAGTTTCAGGAAGAGATAACGGTGGAGATGACGGAATTGACGTCAATTTTGGTATTGAACCTCCGACACTACATTTAGGAGAAACAGCTACATTTAGAGCTTGTTCAGAAATGTATCCTGAACCCCAACCATGCGTAGATGATCCAAATGCAGATCTAGATTTTTATTGGGAGGTTCTTTGGAATAATGAGGGAAGTTGGTCTTACATCGGAAATTCCGAAATGTTTACTTTCAATAATCTTCAAGAGGGAACCCATACCGTAAAATTATCAATAACTTATGAAGGAGATAGTGCAAACGAAACTCAACAAATGATAGTGCTTCCACCTATACCGCAAATGATTATTGATTTCAATGATGGAGGTTCAATTAAGGAGGGTGAAACTTTAGAGATTAATGCCCAATGCTTTGATAATAATCAGGATGAAGTAGAATGCGACTATTACTGGGACATTTATGACAACGATGGCAACCCTGATTTATTATTTAGACTATATGGTTCTCCTATTTCTTTATCGAATCTCACAAATTCCGAAGGTTCTTATGAGTTAGTTTTTAGATCAAAGGACACCGAGTCGGGAATTTATTCACCATATTCTCAAGTAATTGTGAATGTTTTGCCACCTAATCAATCGCCTACAGCCTCTATCAACATTAGTCCAGATTCGTTGGGAGGTTTGACTCCGCAATATTACCAATTTTCGAGCCTAACTTTCACTTCATCATCATCAGATCCTGATGGAGATCTAGTTTCATTTAAGTGGTATTTTAACAATGAGGTAATATCAGAAGAAAATCAATTCTCTCTTTCATTCAATGAAACTGGCATATACCAAATGAAATTAGAAGTTCAAGATAACGACGGAGTTTGGAGTTCACAAACTGCTACAAACTTTAAAATAATTCCTAATACCGCACCTTCCGTCGATTTTACTTATTCCTTTGAAGGTTCAGTATATACATTCAATTCTTCAGCTTCAGATTCGGAAGGCAGTATTTCTTCATATGAATGGTCAATTAATGACGTTAGTTATTCTAGTGATGAAAATATTACCTGGGCAGCAAATAAAACTGGAACATACACTATAACTTTAGAAGTAACAGACGATGGCGGAATGAAATCTGCAATCAGTAAAGATATAGATGTTAAAATAACTGAGATGAAAAATTTTGTTGCTACTTTCAGTTCAAAAAATATTGAAGTAGGTCAAAATTTTGAAATAGATTTTAGTCAGACTACAGGTGATTTGGACTATTTCGAGATAAAGGTACTTTATCCAAATGGTACTTCTTTAAAATATACTGTTAAGGATAAGTTTGGAAATTTTTCACTTAATTTTGATCAAGCAGGAACTTATCCAATAGATGTCAAAGTTATTTGGTTGGATGGCGTAGATAGAGGTCTTGATGATTTCTACGGCCCTACGGTTAATGTTGGTCAAGACAATAGTAACTCTGGTGGAGAAAGTCAAGCAGAAGATACTTTGACAGAATCGTCAGATGATCTTCCTTCGTTATCGCTTTTTGTTTCAGTACTATTGATTTCAATAATTGCAATAAGTAGACGTCAAAGATAGACTTTTTCTTTTCTTATAAGAGAAGTCCAGTAGCCTAGACCTAGGCTCATAATAATTTCAGTAGCAGCTATTGAGATGAATAAGGCCTCACTGTGGACTATTTTTTCTTCAAAGGTTTCCTCAAAAGATACTATTAGTATAATTTCTTTTACAATACTGTTTTCATTTTCATAAGTTGCCGTTAATGTAATGTTATACCTTCCCGAAGCGTGAACAGTATGTTCTATTTCACTAAGGTTTGAATATCTAGTGTCAGGCCCATTAATATTTCTCCCAAAATCCCATAAAACGGACGTTGAATTTTCGATACCCGTTACGTTGAATATTATGTTTTGACCAGAATCTACGAATAGTATGTTAGATTCTCCATTCGCAGTTATTTGCACCTCTCCAGCGGAGTTTGGTGAAAGTAATAATATAGCTAGAATAGCTAAACTAAACTTGGATTTTTCCATATTGTTTGGAAATTTTGCGATTAACAACTTTTCTTAATTCTTCTGACCATAGCTTTCCATCAACTACTTTCAAATCTTCGTGTGTTACATCACATTTTGCATAAACAACACCATCATCATCATGACTTGTTGTTAATTCAATTGCTGGTTTTGCCTTTATCACGGTAGCTTGAATCAAATCATTAACTTGGTATAATTCTCTAATATTCGAAACAAAATCCCTTGACATCTTTGCAATATGCAGTGTACCTACTGTATAATTTCCTATTGATCTCTTAACGCCTTTTATCTTTAAAACTTCAACTGAAACCATACTATCACGTACACTTTGGATTTTACCAAAAATCTTGTCCCCTTCCTTAAATTCAACAGGTACAGATACAGACGGCTGAATACTTATTATCATATTTTCAGTATCTTCTTTGACAGTTCCGCATACTCCTGCTATTAATTCCCCATTATCTTCGTAAACACCCTTTCCAGGCATATATTCCATTGCGCTTGCTAGTACATCTCCGGGTTGCTTCATTATTTTGGCAGAGAGGCTATATGATAAAGGATTGCGTTCTCTGTACTACTCTCCTTTGAATGGAAGGGCATGCTCTTCTTTAGTGGATAATCAAA
>Ga0208390_1000458_pt1 | contig 14710 bp, 12 predicted proteins | sample Knorr_S7_td_Surf_FD_185594 | JGI IMG/M metagenome (GOLD analysis project Ga0208390, IMG submission 185594) | Marine microbial communities from Southern Atlantic Ocean transect - Knorr_S7_td_SurfaceA_ad_6m_LV_A (SPAdes) (version 2) | ecosystem: Environmental > Aquatic > Marine > Oceanic | place...
ATCGACCCAAAGGATTTGATAAAAATTTTTAATGGCGAAGTTTCTGTGCCTAACTCTGAGCCTTTAGCAATGGCTTATGCAGGACATCAGTTTGGAAACTGGGTACCTCAATTAGGAGACGGGCGTGGAATCTTGTTTGGTCAAATTAAAACTGCTGAAGGCCTCAAAGACCTTCATATTAAAGGTGCTGGCAAAACGCCTTATTCGAGATTTGGCGATGGAAGAGCCGTCCTTAGGTCTTCTATTAGAGAGTATCTATGTGGCGAAGCAATGCATGGCCTAAAGATTCCTTCGTCAAGATCCTTGATTATATTCACTGGCGAAGAACCAGTGTTTAGAGAAACTACTGAACCTGGAGCAATGATCGTTAGAACGGCAAGTACTCATATCCGTTTTGGAAACTTCGAATATTTGTGTCACAACGATAAAAAAAACCTCTTACCCGAATTGGTTGATCATGTCATTGAAGAATACTTTCCTGAATACGTTGAGCTAGAAAATAAAAATGAATTATTTTTTGAAGCGGTAGTAAAAAAAACGGCAGAGCTCATTGCTGCTTGGCAAAGCGTCGGCTTTGCTCATGGCGTAATGAATACAGACAATATGTCTATTTTAGGAGAGACTTTTGATTTTGGGCCTTTTGGCTTCTTAGAAAATTATCAACCCGATTACATTTGCAATCATTCAGATTATCAAGGTCGATATTCTTTTAACAACCAACCCAATATTGGCCTTTGGAATTGTCAGGCACTCGCGTCAGCATTGACTCCATTAATAAGTGAAGCAAAGCTTAAAAAATCTTTAGAAAATTATCAGTCTTATTTTTACACTCACTTCATTGATCTCTTTAGAAGGAAACTTGGATTCTTAAAAAAAGACCCAAAAGATTTTGAATTGATCGAAGAGACTTTAAATTTTTTGATGGAAGAAAAACTTGATTACACAAATTTCTTCAGGAATTTGAATGATTTTATTTTTGGAGATAAAAAATTTAACTGCCAAGAAAAATTAAGAGCAAGGTTTGAATTAGAGGAAATATCTCAGGATCAACACGAAGAAATAGTTAAAGCAAATAATCCAAAATTTATTCTCAGAAATTACCTGGCTCAACAAGCTATCGAGAAAGCTGAAAAAGGAGATTTTTCAGAAGTTAACAAACTATTAGAAATTCTAAAAAATCCTTTTCTAGATCATAAAGGTTTTGACGATTACGCCAAGGAGTCACCTGAGTGGGGGAAAAATTTGGAAATTTCCTGTTCGTCTTAAGTTTTACTTACACAATTACGACAGATTTTTTTCAAACCCATTAATCCATATCGGTCTTTGTCAAAAAAATAAAAAGGTAGCTCTTTTTTACAGCTCAAACATTCTTTCTTATCTTTCATTTTTTGAATTTTACAGATAAATAAAAAAAAGAATATGGCCCCAGATGGACTGGGGCGACTTTCCTTCAAAAAAAGTTGCCCCAGTTAAAAACCGGGGCAACGTGGGGGAGAAGAAACTTGTTTGTTACTCCTTTAACGTCAGGAGGCGAAGGTTAATATTCCTAAGCTACCTACATATACAACTGTAGAGAGACAGATAACATAACCTAACGTACCCAACAGTGCTTTTGTATAGTTCATTTAAAAAACTCCGTTTATTAAACTTGTGCACATTATAATTTAAGAGAGCTTTACCTACTTTTAGAGAAAAACTGTGTAAAAAATACATAATTGATCTAAAAGTTATCAAAAAAGCTCTTTTTATTACCATTTCTGCACTATGCCGCTGAAAGTATACTCAGAAAAGGATTTCAAGCTAGTCTAAATTTTATAATTTTGCTTAGATTTCCCTTTTTTCATAAAGTATTTACAAAAAGTTATTAAAAATAGCTTTTTTTATGCTTTTTTAGAAATTTATATGAGTTCTAATTAACTGATAAGATATTTTTTTATTAAGGGAGAGAAAAATGAGACAAATTCAACTATCTAAACCTGGAGGTTTAGAAAATTTAAAAATTACTGAAACTGAAAATCCAAAGCCAGGTGCTAAAGACGTTTTGTTAAAAGTGACTGCTAGTAGCTTGAATTATCATGATCTAATGGTTGCGCTCGGCTTAATTCCTACGGAAGACAAAAGAGTCCCTCTCTCAGACTCAGCTGGCGAAATTATTGAAATAGGTGAAGAAGTGACCAAATGGAAATCAGGTGATGAAGTAATGAGCATGTGTTTTCCAAATTGGGTCAGTGGACCGCCAAAATATGAATTGCTAAGTTTTATTGGCGATAATCAAGATGGTTACGCAACTGAATATATCTCAATTCCAGAAACTGCGATTACCAAAATTCCTAATAACCTTAGTTTAAAAGAAGCGGCGACATTGCCTTGCGCGGGTCTGACTGCCTGGCGCGCTCTAGTTGACGAAGGAAATCTAAAATCAGGAGAAACTGTTCTAGTGCAAGGAACTGGAGGTGTATCTGTATTTGCTCTTCAACTCGCAAAAACCTTTGGAGCAACTGTTATAGCGACATCCTCTAGCGATGAGAAACTTGAAAAGCTAAAGCAATTAGGTGCTGATCATTTAGTCAATTACAAAACACACCCAGAATGGGGTAAAGAAGTTTTAAAATTGACCAACAACGAGGGAGTGGATCACGTCGTTGAAGTTGGTGGGGCTGGGACTTTCAGTGAGTCCGTGCGTTGTACAAAACTTGCAGGTCACATTGCTTTAATTGGAGTTCTGAGTGGTCCTTCGGTAAGTGAAATTATTTTGCCAAGAATTTTTCTAAAACAAATCCGATTGAGTGGTATCGCCATGGCAAACCAAGACTCGCAGATTGCAATGATTGAATATTTAGAAAAAAACGAAATTAAACCAGTAATAAGTGATAGTTTTGATCTTGAAAATTTAGCGGCCGCGTTTCAGCATCAAATTGATAACAAACATTTTGGGAAAATTTCAATTGATATAGGTTAAGCCTTGTGACAGTATTTATCGATATTTTGCGAAGGTTGAATTGAAAAAACTAATTTTATTATTTTCAGTCATTACACTTATAAGTTGTTCTGATGAATCATTGGATATAGTTCAAACTCCAATTGATAAAGTCAAGGATCCAAACGCAGATTATAATGAACTGAGAAATGCCTATTTTGGCGATACTCATGTTCACACAAAACATTCCTTCGATGCTTATCTTTTTGGCACGACTGGTTCACCGTCTGATGCTTACCGCTATGCTAGAGGCGAAACGGTAAAACATCCTGCAGGTTTTGACATGAAATTGGTTGAACCATTAGATTTTTATATGGTTTCAGATCATGGTTTTTTTATGGGAATGATGGAAGCTTATGCGGATACATCTACTGAAATCTCAAATGCTCCAGGTGCTGAAGTATTCCATAATATGAATGCTCCAGAAAATTTAACACTTGAAAACGGAGCCACAAGACTAAATACTTTTGCTCAAACTCTTCAAAACTTTTTTCTCAATCCTAGATCTTATTTTGATCCAGAACTTTGGCAGGCTGTCCTTACTAATAACCTAGCAAGAGGCTTAAAAATTTATGATCACGACGTGCATTTATCGGCTTGGGCTGATGTGGTAAAAGCAGCCAATGACGCTTACGATCCAGGAAATTTCACTACATTCATCGGTTATGAGTTTACGACTTCTACTGATGTAGCAAATGAAAATTTACATAGAAATGTGATGTTCAAATCTTCTAATGCGCCAAAGAGACCTTACACGAGAATTGATTCAATTAATCCAGAAGATCTCTGGACTTGGATGGATAAAATTAGAGAACAAGGCATTGATAGTATTGCCTTTCCTCACAACAGCAATGGTTCTAATGGACAAATGTTCGAAATGGAAACTTTTTTTGGGGAGCCTTTATCTAAGGAATATGCTGCTCTGAGGATGCGAAATGAACCTATAGTAGAAATGACACAGGTCAAAGGTACTTCAGATACTCATCCATTATTATCGCCAAATGATGAATGGGCTGATTTTGAAATTATGGAGGCAAGAATAGGAAGCATACCTCCAGCTTTTAGCTTTCCTGCGGGTGGCTATGTCAGAGACGCATATATTAGAGGGTTAATGTCTAATCAATTTGGTACTGGAAATCCTTATAAATTTGGCCTGATCGGTGCTAGCGACACCCATGTGCTTGGTGCTGGGCTTAGAGAAGAAAATTATTGGTCTAAAATAGGACTGGTTGATGCCGATCCCCGCGCTAGAGGTTCTGTACCGGTATCGGAGGAAGATAGAGATGTTGTTCCTAACAGAGGCGGTGTTTCATTTAAAGAATTTGACCAAGGAGACTACGTCATTGGTGGCTTGGAAAACTGGGGCGCGTCTGGGTTGGCTGGTGCTTGGGCTGAAGAAAATACTAGAGAATCAATTTTTAATGCCTTCAGAAGAAAAGAAACATTTGCTACTTCAGGTCCAAGAATCTTAGTTAGATTTTTTGGTGGATTTGATCTGGACGAGCTCACTTTCAGTGACGAAAATATAATTAAGTCAGCTTATGAGACAGGAGTGCCAATGGGCGGTGACATCTTTGCAGAAGAAACAGATAAAGCTCCAAGCTTTCTTGTCTGGGCTCAAAGAGACGTTAATGGTGCCCCATTGCAAAGAGTACAAATCATCAAAGGATCAATCAGCCGAGCTGACTCCAGTCCAACGGAAAAAGTTTACGATATTGCCTGTTCTGATGGACTTCAGGTAGATCCAGAAACAAACCGATGTCCAGACAACGGTGCTCGAGTTGATATCGAAACCTGTGCTGTTTCTCAAAACGTTGGGTCAGCTGAATTAAAAGCGATTTGGACCGATCCTGATTTTAATAAAGACGATAGTTCTTTTTATTACATAAGAGTTTTAGAAAATCCTACATGTAGATGGTCAACGTGGGATGCGATTCGTGCAGGTTTTAAACCTAGAGAAGACCTTCACGATACAATTCAAGATAGAGCTTGGAGTTCTCCTATTTGGTATACCCCAAATAATGCCGAGAATCCTCCCCCCATAAGAATAAACGCAGAAAGGCTTTAGTTCTTTTTAAAGAATGCTTCGCAAAATAGCTATTTTTCTTGTTATTGGAGTTTTAATTCTTGGTTTGGATTTAACATTTTCCAAATTTAAAGACGATAAATTAATTTATGTCACCGAAGAGGAAATTTATAGCCTCATGAACTCTTGGGCATTGCAGGTAGGTCGAAACCCAAATCCTGATGAAGCAAAAGCGGTCATAGATAATTTAATAGAGGAAGAAATTCTTTATCGAGAAGCACTAAGATTAGGCCTGGACGCTAACGACCAAATCATTAAAAGACGATTAGCTCAGAAGTTGATGTTTTTGAAACAAGAATCGAAAGGAACCAAACTCACGGAGTTAGAGATTTCAGAATTTTATAAAAACAATCTTGATAAATATTTAATCCCTGCACAGTACGATTTCACTCATATTTATTTCTCTAAAGAGGATGAAGGTTCGACTAGAGCACAAAATGCTAAAGCTCTTTTAGATAAATCTCAAGAAATTAAAGGAGATGTTTTTTTTCTAGGTAAAAATTTTACAAATAAAAGCTCCAAAGAATTGAGAAAAGATTTTGGGATAGATTTTTCATTAGAGTTTGAAAAACTTAAACTAAATGAATGGTCTAAACCCGTTGAATCGACCTACGGAAGTCACTTAATAAAATTAGTAGGGTTTCAAGACGCAAGAATACCCGAACTTGAGGAAATCAAACCAAGAGTATTGGTTGATCTAGAGTTAGCAAGAAAGGATTCGGCTCTATCAAACTATCTTGACGAATTGAAAGAGGATTATGAAGTAATCATTAGCCGAAGCTTAAAACAAACTTACAATGAATAAATTTTATTTTTGTTTGATCCTTTTATTCTTATCCTCAGCAATTAATGCTCATGAATTTAATCCAGCACATCTTGTTATCAATGAGAAAGAAGATTTCAAGTACGATGTAACTTGGATGTATCCCATTCGAAATTTGGGGCCTGTGAGTTTATCTTTGCCGAAAGATTGCGAATCCAATTCAATCGAAGCTTTTCAAGAAAGTAAATATTTGACTGAAAAAATATCCATGCAATGCGCCAATCCTATTAAAGGGAAGAGTATTTTTATTAACGGATTATCAATTTTAAATGATGCTTTAGTGACTATTAAATTTTTAAATGGAGAAAGATTTGAGGGCCTGGTTAGTCTAAAAGATTCCAAATTAACTATTCCAAAAGAGGTGCAAGTATTTCCAACGGGTTATTTTGCCTTAGGGGTAGAGCATTTAATCGGCGGACCCGATCATCTGCTATTTGTCTTTGGATTACTATTTGTTGTTTTTGGATGGCGGAATTTACTAAAAACTATCACAGCTTTTACTTTGGCTCATAGCTTAACTTTAGGTTTGTCTGTATTTGAAATTGTGAACTTACCATCTATTACTATTGAAGCTCTGATAGCCTTAACTATTATTTACTTAGCTTTAGAAATAAGTGAAGACAGAGGTAAAGATCGTACCCCATGGATTATGGCTTTTGGATTTGGCTTGCTTCACGGTTTTGGTTTTGCAGGAGCATTAGGTGAAATCGGCATTGCTAACGAGCAGTTATTTCTTTCTTTACTCTTTTTCAACATTGGCATAGAGATAGGTCAACTAATAATGATTCCAATTTTTTTAATAATTATTTGGCTGCTCCAAAATATAAAGCTAAATTTTTCTGTAACCAAATTATCTTCTTATGCTATCGGAGGAATGGGAAGTTTTTGGTTAATTGAAAGAGTTCTTGGAATTTTTTAAAAAAAGGCTGCTTTAAAGCAGCCTTTTTTCATTTCACTAAGTTAAAGGTATCTCACCTGAATTGTAATTAACAGGTGCTTCACAAGTCAAAACTTCATTAAAAGCGTCTTGAATATCAGATCCTGTTTCAGCAAAGTAAGAATTTCCAGCCTCTCTAAGCTCGGCATTTTGATTGAAGTTGCCCCAAAATAAATCGACTTCCTCATCTTCGTAATCAGGCGCCAATATTACGTAACCGTATGGAGCATAAATAGAACTATCGCTAGCTTCTATCCATTCTTCAAATTGATCTATGACCGCTATCAACTCACTAGCTCCTTGTCCTTCGTTGTAGAGACACTGTTGATAATCCGATGAAAAAGAATTCAAATCAAATTCACCCAAGGAATTGCCAGCTCTTCTTACATACGCGTCAAAAGAGAAAGTATCTGCTTTAGAACCACAAGCTAAAATGTCTGCTGTGGATTCTGCCCACTCAGTTGTTTTGTCATAACCTTCCCAGGTTTCCCAACCTGCCTCTGCGTCAGCTTTCGAATTCCATACTAGCTGCCAAAAGCCATCGCCTGGTGCGTCTTCAGGTTTATCTCCTTCAAAGGTGATGCCGTAAGCTGCCACAAGAGTTGAATTAGTTTCAACCAACAAGTCTTGCCATTCGGGAAGCATATCGCTGTTAAAATTTTCTACCGACCAATTTTCGCCGTAAGTACATGGAACATACTCCATATAAAATTTCTGGGGATATTCTTCGGATCCAAGATCTGCATAAGTCATTTCTGGTTCAGAACTGCATGCAGAAAAAATGGCTAGAGTCGTGATCAAAGTTAAAATGTATAACTTATTTTTCATTTTTGTACTCTCCGTTAAATTAAATGAATATTAAGTATCCTCCCAAAAAACTCTATGATCAAGTTAGAGATTTAAAAATTTAAAATTTCTTAAATTAATAATTTAATTGTTCAATTATTTTATTTTGAATGATCTCTAAGTGTGGATTTGGTCCAGAATTAAAAATTTTTTCTAACATTTCTTCGTGATCAGGATAGTCAAGAATCCCTTTCTGATAGCTGGTTCTAGCCTTTAGGTTTTGCCAGTATTCGGCAACATTTGGTAATTCTTTCATCTCCAAGAGGCTTTCCATTTTCATTTCCGTTAATCTGTTAAAACAACACATCAAATTAATATCAGCGTGACTAAATTCGCCTAATAAAAAATTCTTATCTATTAAATTTTTTTCAAGCGCAATTATTTCTCTAGTAAATCTAGTGTAAACAATAGGCCCGATTCGTTGTTTTAAAGAAAAAAAATACATCATTAAAAAAGCAATTTTCCTATCTCTTCTTGGATGTTTAAAAATTATCCTCAAGATTGAACTAAATTTTAAATTTTTAATGAGATCCTCTATTAAACCAGTAGAAAACAATGGAACCATAGTCCCCAAACTTTTTCCCATTCCCACGCCTTCAGTGATAGTGGTATCTTCTACCCATTTTTTTAGCTCTCTTCTTTTAAGAGGGTCTTGAGGCCAAAGATTTATCTCGTTATCACCCTCTAGGTTATCAATTCTTTCAATAATATAAGCACTGTCACGAATAATCTCATCATTAAGTTTCAAAACTGGGACAACTGCAGTGGGATTTATATTTTTAAGAAAATCATCAGCTAGATTTCCAGCCTCGTCGCTGTGATCGCAAAGCTTTATTCTCTCACTTTTAAAATGCAATCCTTTCTCATACAAAGCTACTCTGACCATTTGACTACATAGTGACCAGTGGGCATGATAAAGAGTAAGCTTTTGATTCATTTATTAGCTTTAAATTAAATTTTTTTTCTAGAAAGTATTTAACTTATACTATATTTAATTAAATTTTAAGAAATATGTTAGACAAAATTTTTCTTACGTTGTTTGGATTGGAATGGTTTGGTTTTGGCGTACTCGGTCTGTTTTTTCCTGACATTATTGCGGGAATGCTCGGAGTAACATCTTATTCTGAATCAAATCTTTATTTGAACGAAACTCGAGCGTTATATGCTTTCTTTACTATCTTGGGCATGATGTCACTGATGAGTATTTTTAATGTAAATTTGAGAAAAAAAGTGTACTTAACTTTTGCAATTTTGATGGGAAGTTTTTTAATTGGCAGATTGTTAAGCTTTGGCTTAGACGGCAGCTTTTATGGAACTTCAGCAATGATTTTCATAAATGAACTAATTGTATTCTTAATAGCTTACTGGCGTTACTCAAGAAGAGAATTCATTTTCTAACTATAAGAATTTTTCTATAAATTCAAACGCATCTTTTTTGGCTGCTTTTCTAATGTCCCAGTTTCCACCGGTCCAGGCTCCCAGAGCCGCAATTTTTTCAAATAAAACGATTCTATCCTCCATAGTGTTGCCCGGTAAAATTTCACCGTCGTCAGTTTCGTAAGTGATATCGCCTTCCTTGTCAATTCTTGCAAATTTTTCGGTATTTGGAACGATGGAATCAGGCCAAAAAGTTTTGGGCATTACAGAATCAAATCCATGAAGTCCTTCTTCGTAAAGTATATAGCGACAATCACCTCCTTCACCTTTAATCCCTTCAGTTAGTCTTTGGGCAAGTGAGAAAGGAGTGTAATCGTCCTTGCCCCCCAATAAATTTAGAATCGGTGAATCAGACCAGCGCATTTCTTCTGGCCAGTAAATTGCTAAAGGGTAGTAATTCAAATGCAATGCAAATCTCTCCCCATCTGGTGCTAATTTTTCAGCTAGTGGTAACCAAGCAGAATAGAGAGAGGCAGCGCCACCTAGGCTCCATCCGCAAATTCCAATTTTTTTCTTATCTATATCGGGATGTCTGGATAAAAACTTCAATGCCTCATAAGCATCGGCCATTAACATTGCATAGGTCACAGACAACTGATCCTCTGTAGTACTTGTCACTCCCCTTGCATCGAAACTATCTACTTGGAAAACTGCATACCCTGCTTCGAGAAGCTGAATCATCATCTGGTATTGAGCGCCGCCCCAGCCGCCACTGTGATGCACACAAACCATGCAAGACAACTTGCCAGAAAATTTTTCTGGAAATAACAGCCAACCCTTTGCGTCTTGAGGCGGTGAATTTTTATAATCTTTTATGATTTGATGAAACTCGAAAGGATTAGAAGATTTATATTCTATATACCCAAACTGACCTTTTTTGAAAGTTAAATCTTCGTTCATTCACAAACTCCTATGAAGGGAAATATTACTATTTATGAGTATGATATAACATTTAAATTTGGCATAATAAGAAACCTTTTGGGGCTGGTCCGGCCCTAAATTTTGGGAGACATATGAATCATAATTTACCATCAGATTCTCTGCTTGAAATCGCTTTAAAAAACGGCGAAGGAACCATTGTAAAAAACGGGGCGCTAGTAGTTACAACTGGAAAAAGAACCGGAAGAAGTCCAGCAGATAAATTTATTGTCAGCGATGATAAAACTCGTGACGTAGTAAATTGGGGTCAGGACAATCAACCTATTGACTCTCAAATTTTTGAAAAACTGTGGGATGAATCTGAAGAATACCTTAAGAATAAAACGGTTTTTACATCCGATCTTCACGTCGGTGCTAGCGAAGAACATTACCAGCCAGTCAGAGTTGAAAATGAAATGGCTTGGCATAATATGTTTTGTCAAAGTCTTTTCATAAAACCAAGTTCATTCAACCCAATCAATAAACCCACTTGGCATTTAAGATGTGCTCCTAATTTTATTTGTGATCCTAAACGTCACGGAACTAATTCAGATGGAACGGTTATGTTAAATTTTTCAACGAACCAAATTTTGATCTTAGGCATTGCCTATGCTGGTGAAATGAAAAAATCTATGTTTAGTGTAATGAACTTTATTCTGCCTGAGAGTGATGTCCTCTCTATGCATTGTGCGGCTAATGCTGGTGTTGATGGAGACGTATCACTATTTTTTGGTTTATCAGGCACTGGCAAAACTACACTTTCAGCAGATCCTGACAGATGGTTGATAGGAGACGACGAACATGGCTGGGGTGATGGAATTGTGTTTAATATCGAAGGAGGTTGTTACGCAAAAACAATAGATTTGTCAGAAAAAAATGAGCCCGTAATTTGGAATGCAATTAAGCACGGGTCAATTATTGAAAATGTAGTTTTCAACCCAAACTCGTTGGAGACTGATTATTCGGATACTTCCCTTACAGAAAATGGGCGTTGTGTTTACCCTCTTAGCCATGTGGATCAACACTTAACCAAAAACTATGGGGGCGAGCCAAATGCAATTATATTTTTAACCTGTGATTTATCAGGTGTAATGCCTCCAGTCTCTATTCTCTCAAAAGAGCAAGCGGCATATCACTTCTTGAGTGGTTACACGGCAAAAGTTGGATCTACTGAATTGGGTTCCACTTCAGATATTGATTCTACTTTTTCTAATTGTTACGGTGCTCCTTTCTTCCCAAGAAAAGCGCAGGTTTATGCTGATTTATTAATGAAAAGGATCGAAGGCTTTGGAAGCAAAGTTTACATAGTAAATTCAGGCTGGACTGGTGGTTCTTATGGCGTCGGTTCAAGATTTAAAATTCCTACAACCCGAAGCATAATCAAAGCAATCCAGTCGGGAGAAATTGAAAATAGCTCAAGAGATAAACTTGATATTATGAATGTCGAAATACCAACCGAACTACCTGGAGTAGATACAAATTTATTGAATCCTAAAGCAACTTGGTCAAATTCAGATCTTTATAATAAAGCTGCTGAAGAACTTGCAACCAAGTTCAATGAAAACATCTCTAAGTTCGAGGTGTCAGACGAAATAAGAAATTCTGGGCCTGTCTTATAAAGATCTAAACCCATGTCCGAATCTTTTAAAGAGACATTAAATCTATTAAAAGACTCCAACCTTGACGATTTTTCAAAATACTCATTCAGAGGCATAGAAAAAGAGTCTCTAAGAGTTTCGGGCACGACTATTTCCGAAACGGATCATCCTAAATCATTAGGTTCTACTTTAACCAATCAATTTATAACTACTGATTTTTCTGAAGCTTTATTAGAGTTGATAACAAATAAACAAAACTCTATCGACGCTTCACTAGAGCAGTTAGAGGATGTATTAAGTTATGTCTACTTAAATTGTGATGAAATAATTTGGCCAAGCAGCGTGCCCTGCGCAATTAAAAATGAAAATCAAATAAGAATTGCAGAATACGGTTCTACCAATTCAGGACGTCTTAAAAATTTATACAGAAAAGGTTTGAGCGAGAGGTACGGTAGCATGATGCAATGTGTTTCTGGCATCCATTACAATTTCTCTCTCTCCGATGAATTTTTTTTACAACTTGGTACTGAAATTGGTTCATTAAAAGAATTTAAAAATAAATCCTATTTGAGTTTGGTAAGAAATTTCAGAAGGAATGCATGGTTATTGCTTTATCTTTTTGGAGCAAGTCCAGTTGTTCCAAAAACCTTTATAGCGGGAAGGAAAAATTTCTTAAAAGAATTAAATAACGAAGATGATTATTTAGAATATGCCACATGCCTTAGAATGAGCGAGTTGGGCTATATGTCTAACGCTCAAGATAATCTCTATATTGCCTATAATAATTTAGATGAATATGTTGAAAATCTTCTATTTGCTTTAAAGAAAAAACATCCTAGATATGAAGAAATTGGGACTGAAAGAAATGGAGAATACATTCAGATTAACGATTCAATCATTCAGATAGAAAATGAGTACTACAGCTCGATAAGACCTAAAAGGATTGTTGGTTCTGGCGAAAGGCCAATAAACGTCCTAAGAGAAAAAGGAATAGAGTATGTCGAGGTTAGATGCATGGACAATGATCCTTTTGACCCTCTGAGCCTTTCATCAGAAACGAGTTATTTTTTAGAAGCCTACCTAATGACATGTTTAGCTGATGAAAGCCATATTGCTTCTAAGGAAGAAATAATAGAGATTCAAACAAATTGGCAAAACGTCGTTAAAAACGGGAGAAACCCCGATCTTAAAATTTTATTGAAAGGCAAAGAGGTTCCCATCAAGGAAGCTGCTCAAGCTATTTTAGAAAAAATTAATACCTACGTCGCTTCCATTTCAGACCAAGCAATAGAATTGAAAGCTAATTTAAGTAAAACACTTAAGCTTCAACAAAGAAAAATAGAAGATCCTAATTTAACTCCCTCTGGGAAAATTTTAAAAACTCTCAAGGAGAACGATATTAACTGGACAGAATTCAATTTAGAAATTTTTAAAGAGCATAAAAAATATTTTTCTCAATTGAATAAAGACTTATCGTATTTAGAAAAAGAGGCTGTTGCTTCGATAGAAAAATTTAATGAACTAGAAAAAGAAAAAGAAATTCCATTTGCAGATTTTTTAAAAAACTATTTAAATGCATTAAATTAAATAAAGGAGAGATATGAAAGCATTTATATGTAGGGAATTTGGACCTGTAGATTCCCACAAAGTTGAAGAAATAGAAGACCCTAGAGCTGAACCAGGTATGGTAATTATTGACGTTAAAGCTGCAGGTGTAAGCTTTCCAGATGTTTTAATTATTCAAGGCAAGTATCAATTCCAACCCCCCTTTCCTTTTTCACCGGGCGGTGAAGTTGCTGGAGTAATCTCTGAAGTAGGTGAGGGTGTCACTGAATGGAAAGAGGGAGATCGTGTGATCGCGATGATCGGAAATGGCGGGATTGCGGAAAAAGTTTCAGCTTTTGCCGGAACTCTAATGACGTTACCAGAAACTATGGATTATAAAGATGGTGCAGCTTTTCCACTAAACTACGGAACAACTTACTACGCATTAAAACAAAGAGGTAAGCTTAAGGAAGGCGAAACACTCTTGGTAACTGGTGCTGGAGGTGGAGTTGGAACAACGGCGATAGAGATTGGTAAGGCAATGGGCGCAAGAGTTATAGCCGCTGCAAGTAACCAAGAGAAACTAGATATCGCCAAAAGATTAGGTGCTGACGAAGTTATTAATTATGGCGATGGCGAGTTAAAAGAAAAAGTAAAAGCTATGACCGACGGACTAGGAGCTGATGTTATTTATGACGCTGTTGGCGGCGATATCTTTTTACAATGCATGAGATGTATTAATTGGGATGGTAGAGTCCTAGTCATTGGTTTTCCAGCGGGAATTCCAAAGGTTCCAACAAACCTTGCCCTGCTAAAAGGCTGTTCAATTGTTGGTGTTTTTTGGGGAAGTTTCACCGGGAGAGAACCAGAAGAAAACACGAAAAATTTTGAAGAGTTATTTGCCCTGCATGCAGAAGGAAAGATTAAACCCGAAATTACAAAAAGTTATTCTTTAGACGAGGCTGTCAAGGCAATAAAATCTTTAGAGGAAAGAACCGCTACTGGAAAAGTAGTAATTGAAATATAAAAAAAAGGAGGCTTAAAGCCTCCTTTTTTTCCTGTCCTTATTAATTAAGCAGTTTCCTCTTTTGGCCCAGGAGCAGTCCACATTCCTCCAATAAGTCCAACCAAAACAGTGACCCAAAAAATTAAGGCAACTGGATTAGAAGGAATTAAAGATGGATCAACGTATTCTGTCGCTCCCATTCTATCTACAAACAATTGTAGTCCTCCAGGAATTTCTCCTTCGAGTTGAGATATAGAGTAAGCCCAATTATTCAACTGTGAAGTTACATTCGCAAAAACTCCTAAATTAAACAGCACAATACAAACTGACATTATGCTATGAACTACTCTTCCAAAAGTGGTAGTGCCATATATATATGCGTTTGTAACGCCTCTAAATACCATCCAAAGAAGAATAATATTTCCAATCGCAAATATTGCATTAGCTTGAAGCAAACCAATATTTGCTTCCATTATTCCATTCAATTCTTCCATAACTCTCCTATTTTTTAATTATTTTTTGGGCCCCAAACTAAGC
>Ga0208390_1000462_pt1 | contig 14684 bp, 14 predicted proteins | sample Knorr_S7_td_Surf_FD_185594 | JGI IMG/M metagenome (GOLD analysis project Ga0208390, IMG submission 185594) | Marine microbial communities from Southern Atlantic Ocean transect - Knorr_S7_td_SurfaceA_ad_6m_LV_A (SPAdes) (version 2) | ecosystem: Environmental > Aquatic > Marine > Oceanic | place...
TTTTTTGAATTCGTCCGAATAGTTCATTTTATAAATTTAAACATTTTTATCGTAGGCAGTTTCAATAAACTTTTTGTAATCTACCTTAGATTCTTTTTTGGTCATTTTATTTTTAAAAACATTGAGAATTTTTTCATTTAGTAACATTGAATAAATTCTTTTAAGTTCATCCTGATTAGAGCTGACTCGCTGAACAATTGAATTTAATTCTTCATCATCAACTTTATTTTGCCCATACATAGCCATTTGTTTTTTTACCATTTCTTTAGCATAATCCTTTACAGCATCTGAGCTAATATCAATATTGTTTTCTTCAATTAGTTTGGATTCAATTAACTGATATTTGATACCCTTTGTTGATTGGGAAAACTCTTTTTCAATATCATTTTCGCTCACTTTTTCTTTTTGATTTGCAATAATTAGTTTTTTTACAAAGTGTTCTGGTAATTCAATTTTAGTATTTGAAATTAATAGCTCTACGCAATCATTAAAAAACTTTTGATCTGACTGGTTTGTAAATTGTTTTTCTATATCAAGTTTGACTTTATTTTTAAATTCTTTTTCGGACTTAATATCTTCATCTGCATATACCTTTTTATATAAATCTTCAGCTAATTCAGCTTTTTCTCTTTTTGAAATTTCAGTTATACTTAAGTTAAAATCCCCATTCAAAAATTCATTTTCTTCGTTTTTTAATAATGAAGATAAATACTGTTCATCATTAAAAGATTTTTTATTTATTTTAATAGATGAACCAACTTTAGATTTAGATATATGCTTTGAAAAGAATCCCTTTTTGAATTTTTGTGAATCTAAGCTCAGACTTTTCTCATTTTCTGATTCTACATGTTTTACTTTGCCTGAAATTGTGGATTCTTTGTCAGGAAATTCCAATGTGATCAATTTTCCATATTGATTTCTTATGGATTCAACTTGTGAACTGATCATGTCATTGTCAGCTTCAATAATATAATAAGTCGGTAGCTTTTTTGGATTGTAGTTTATTTTAAACTGTGGTCTGTGAGCTATCTCAAATTTTAAATTTAATTCATCTTTTGTCCAATCAACTTCACCTTCTTCAAAAGGTAGTGGAGTGCCTAAAATTAAAATATTATTTTCAGAAATGTACTTTGAAATTTCATTTTGGACAATCTTGTTAATTTCATCTACTTTAACGGCCATACCGTATTGTTTTTTTATCAATCCAATAGGGACATTTCCTTTTCTAAAACCTGGGATATTTGCTTTTTTTCTATAATTCTTTATGGTTGAATTAACTTTTTCAACATAATCTTTTTTTTCAATTATTATATCTAATAAGTAGGTACTTTTTTTAGATTTTTTTTCGTTTATTTTCATAAAAAGGAGGGTAAAAATAGACTATTTAGTACTTACTTCAAAATTCAAGTTCTCAAATAATTTAAGATTTCAATCAAAAACTTTTTTTGGTTTTCGTAATGTATCCAATGGGATGAATTTTCAATGGTTACAAGGCTTAGCTTGGGAAATGATTTTTTTGCTTCTGATAAGCCGTGATCATCTATATAATTAGAATATTCCCCCTTCATAAACAAAATGTCTTCATTGAAAACTCTATCAGTTTTAATTGCTGAAGTTATTTTTAATATGTTAGACTTAATTGAGTTTAAATTAAATTTAATTTTAAAATTTCCATTGCTGTCTCGATTTATATTTTTTGAAAGAAAAGAAACAAAAGTGTGGTCAGAAAAAAATCGTAAAAAATATTCATCAATTTGTTTTCTAGATTTTAAATTATTTAAATCCATTTTTGAAAAAGAATTAAATATTTTTTCATAGTCATTACTATAAGCTTTCGGTAAAATATCAACCACAATAACTTTATTAGCGTACTGGGGATAATTCAAAATAAAATTCATTATTGTTTTGCCTCCCATAGAGTGACCAATTAATGATACTTTTTGGATTTTTTTTTCATCTAAGAACTTTTTTAAATCCTCAGACATAGTTTGATAATCAAACTGGTCCGCATGAAAACTTTTGCCGTGATTTCTTTGATCAATAAGAATGATTTCAAATCCATGAGAGGCTAAGTTTTTTGCCACAGTAACCCAATTATCCAACGAGCCTAAGAGACCGTGGAGGATGATTATTTTATTATTTGAGGATCCGAAAACTTTGTGATTTAGAATCATCTATTTAGCTTGTCAATGTAAATATTAACTACATTTTGTATGCCTAGGTATAATGATTCACAAATTAATGCATGTCCAATTGAAACTTCATCCAAATAGGGCATTTTTGAAGCAAAATATTCTATATTATTTAAATTCAAATCATGACCAGCATTAATACCCATTTCGAGTTTGTTTGCAAGATTAGAGCACTTAACATATTGCTCAATTGACTTATTGCCATTAGAAAAGTTCATCGCATACGGTTCAGTATACAGCTCTATTCTTTTGCAGCCTGTTTCTGAGGCATATTTAACCATCTCTGTATCAGGATCCACAAATATTGATGTTCTTACACCAATATCATCAAGTTGTTTGATGATTTTTTTAAGATATTCCAAATTAGATTTTGTATCCCATCCAGAATTTGAGGTTATTGATTCAGGTCCATCGGGAACGAGTGTAACTTGATCTGGTCTAACTTCCTTTACTAATTTTAAAAATTTAGGTGTTGGATTACCCTCAATATTAAATTCTTTTTTAACTACATATTTTAAATTTCTAACATCATCATATTTGATGTGTCTCTCATCGGGTCTTGGATGCACAGTAATTCCTTGAGCACCATAAGACTGAATGTCTTCAGCCATTTTGATTAGATTGGGGTTATTCCCTCCTCTTGCATTTCTTAATGTTGCAATTTTATTAATATTAACACTTAAGTTTATCATTTTTCCAAGCCAAAAATACAAAGATAACCCTCATCGATCTACATTTTTTAGTTAATTTGCAATAATAATATTTTATGAAAATAGCTGTATTTTCAATCGAATCAGGTGATGATGTCAAAAGAGTAATTGATAAAATTTTTGATCTTTCAATAAATAAAAATATATCTTATCAAATTTACTCTGAACTTTACAAATCACTAAATCTTAATAATCACAGTTTATTCAATAATCATAGTGACTTAGACCCCGAGGTTGATTTAATGATTAGTATTGGTGGTGATGGAACTTTCTTGAGAACTCTTGATATAATTAGGGATAAATCCATCCCTGTTTTGGGTATTAACACTGGAAGACTTGGTTTTCTCGCTACTGAGAATGATCAAAACATAAGTAAATTTTATAATGACATTCTTAATTCAAATTATGAAATTGAGGAAAGGTCAACCTTAGAAGTAAAAGTTTTAAATTCAAAAGTTCTTGATACAGTTTTTTGTGTTGGTTTGAATGAAATAAGTATTGTTAGAAAAAATACAACATCATTAATAAACATTAAGACAAAGCTTGATGGTGAATTTTTAAATTCTTACTGGTCTGATGGTTTAATAGTATCAACACCAACTGGTTCAACCGGATACTCATTAAGTTGTGGTGGTCCAATAGTCTCACCAAATAGTAACTCGCTAATTCTTACTCCGATTTCACCTCACAACTTGAATGCTAGACCTATTGTGATTTCAGATAAAACAAAAATTGAAATTAATGTTTCAGGTAGAGAGGATTTTCACTTACTATCAATTGATACAAAAATCATAAGCTTAAAACAAGGCATGTCTATTATCATTGAAAAATCTCCAATTAAATTTAAGCTTGTAAACATAGATGGCAACTCTTACTATGAGACCTTGAGAGAAAAATTATTTTGGGGAAAAGATAAAAGAAACTGATTTTGAAAATAATTACGAAATATCTTGTTCTATTCATATTATTAATCTCATTCCAATTAAATTCTCAAAGAAATGAAATAGGCCTATTATTTGGTGGATCGAATTATATTGGAGATGTCGGCCCAACCACATATATTGACCCCATTTCATATGGTACTTATAGCTATGGTATTTTATACAGAAATAATTTTTCAGAAAGATTTTCAGTTAGAACACAAATTTCAAGCTCTGATATAAAGTCAAGTGATTTAATGGGGAATTCCCCAGAATACAGGAAATTGAGAGGAAAATCCTTTGAAAATACTATTCAAGAAATTACCCTTGCCATTGACTTTAACTTTATAGAATTTGATGTTCAAGATGATAAATTTCAATTTTCCCCATATATAAGCACAGGATTAAGTTATTTTAGATATGATGGAATTCATTATCCCTTGGGTCAAACCACTGCTCAATCATATGGGAAAAGTTCTGATTTTGCAATACCCATTACTGTTGGAATTAAATCTAAACTACTCAAAACCTTAGTTTTTGGTCTTGAAGTTACTGCTCGGCATACCTTCACAGAAAATCTAGATGGTAGTTATCCAACTTTTGAAAACACCGAAATTTATTCAGAAAAAAGATTTGGGAGTGGATTGAGTCAAGATTGGATTGTTTTTTCTGGATTAACTTTAACATACGTTTTTGGAAATTATGAATGTAAATGTCAATAATGAATATATAAATAATATTGATCTAAAAAATGTGCCCAAGCATGTTGCTGTTATAATGGACGGGAATGGACGATGGGCTAAAACATTTGGAAAAAAAAGAATTTTTGGCCATACCAAAGGTATTGATTCTGTTAGAGAAACAATTGAAGCTTGTATCGAGTTGGGGATAAAAAATTTAACTCTTTATGTTTTTTCAGTTGATAATTGGAAAAGGCCCAAAAGTGAAGTAAATGCATTAATGAAATTGCTTGTAAGATCGGTTAAAAATGAAATAAACGATATTAATAAAAATAAAATTCGCATGAGAATTATTGGCTCAATTGATCAACTTTCAAAAAGTGTAAAAAGTGAATTAATTGATGCATCTAACCTAACAATCAAAAATGATGGACTAAACTTGAATTTAGCAATTAGCTACGGTTCAAAGACTGAAATAATTGACGCGCTTAAACATATTATTACAAAAGTTAAAAAAAATATAATTTCCTTAGAAAATATTGATGAAAAGCTAATAAATGATCATCTTTACACAAAAAATTCTAAAGATGTTGATCTTTTGATTAGAACGGGGGGCGAATTTAGGCTAAGTAATTTTTTATTATGGCAAAATTCGTACGCAGAATTGTTGTTTTACGACAAGCTGTGGCCTGATTTTAGAAAAAAAGATTTTTATGACTCGATTTTAACATTTCAAAAAAGAAATAGAAGGTTTGGAAAAACTAATTAATTTAAAATACCTTTTCTTAATTATACTTTTGACTAGTCATTTGGTCTTTGGTCAAGATAGCGCATATGTCAAAGGAAAAGAGTATGTTATAAATGACATAGTGGTAACTGGTATAAAAAGTTTTAATGAACAAACTGTGATAACTTATACAGGACTTTTTGTAGGTAAAAAAGTCCAAATTCCAGGTGAGGATATTAGTAAAATAATAAATAAACTTTGGAAACTTGAACTTTTTAGTGATATCAACTTTTACATTACAAAAATTATAGATGATAAAGTAGATATCGAAATTTCAATAGTTGAATTACCTTCACTCTCAGAATACAAAATAACTGGTTTAAAAAAAGCAAAATCTGAGACGATTGAGGAAGAAATAGAAATTAAGAGAGGTCAAAAAATAACTGAAAATTTTATTGAAACAACAAAGAACTACATTATTAACAAATATCAAAAAAATGGTTTTTTAAATACAAAAGTTAATATTAATACCATAAAAGATTCAGTTGGTTTAAATAACGAAAAAATGGTTATTAATGTTGATTTAGGAGATAGGGTTAAAGTAAATGAAATTGAATTTTCTGGAAATGATATCTTTAAAACGAATCAGTTAAAGAAGAAAATGAAAAAGACAAAAACAAAGCTTCCTGGAAGGTTTTGGAAAAAGTCAAAATTCATTGAGGATGATTATCAAACAGATCTTAGTTCCATTATCGATTTCTATAAAGAGAAAGGCTATAGAGATGCAAGGATTATCTCTGATACTGTAGTAACCAATGAAAACCTAATCAAATTAAAAATTGATATCAATGAAGGTAAAAAATATTATTTTGGTGATATAAGCTTCTTAGGAAATACAGTTTACAGCGATGATCAATTAAGTAAATTATTGGGTTTGTTTAAGGGCGACTCTTATAATGGTGTTTTACTCAAGAAAAGGATTGCTGATTCATCAAAACCAGATGGGGAAGATTTAACTAATCTATATCAAAACAATGGATACCTGTTTTCAAGTATTAACCCTGTAGAAATTTCAGCAATTAATGATACTATTGATTTTGAAATAAGAATCGTTGAAGGTAATCCCGCTTACTTTAACAAAATAACCGTTGTTGGTAATACTAGAACAAATGATCACGTAATTTATAGAGAATTAAGGACAAAGCCTGGTGATCTTTACAGCAAAGATAAAGTTGTTAGAACAGTGAGAGAATTAGGTCAAACTGGATTTTTTGATCCTGAACAAATAACCCCTGATTTTAAAAACGTAGATCCAAATGGGGGAACTGTTGATATTGAATATGGCCTTGTTGAAAAAGGAGCGAGCCAAGTTGAACTTCAAGGTGGATATGGCGGTAATTCATTTATTGGATCAATTGGTGTTTCCTTTAATAATTTCTCACTTAAAGGTTTAAAGGATAAAACAGCATGGAAACCTGTTCCCATGGGAGACGGTCAATCTTTATCCCTTCGCCTACAGGCGAATAGGTTTTACAGGGTCTACAGCTTTTCTCTAGCTGATCCTTGGTTTGGTGGAGAACAACCCGTACAGTTCTCAACATCCTTTTCTCACACCAAACAGTTTAGATATAATTTTTTTACAGGAAGTGTTAATAAAGAGCAATTTGTTTCTATAACTGGTGCTAGCATAGGTTTAGCAAAACGCTTGAGAGTTCCGGATGATTTTTTTACTCTTTCTCAGTCATTATCCTACCAATACTATAATTTACAAAATTACTTCACTGGACTATTTACATTTGGACAAGGCAAATCAAATAACATTGCATATACGGTTGCTCTTTCAAGAAATAACACTTTTACAAATCCCATATTTCCACTTGGTGGTTCTGAATTTGTATTAAGTGCTAGATTTTCCTTACCATATTCATTGTGGAATGGAGTTGATTATTCTAATTTAGGATCTTTACCTGAATTTCAAGATTCAAATGGAAATCCAGACCAATCTGCAATTGATCAGGAAAAGTACAAATGGCTTGAGTTCTATAAAATAAAATTTAAAGGGTCATGGTATACCAGGCTTTTTGATAAACTAGTTTTAAGGACTCACGCAGAATTTGGTTTCCTAGGTGCATATAATAATGATCGTGGTGTTATTCCTTTTGATAGATTTTTTTTAGGAGGTGATGGTATGTCGCAATATGCAATGGATGGTAGAGAAATGATTGCCTTGAGAGGTTATCCAAACCAATCTTTATCAAGTCAAAATGGATCAACAATATACAATAAGTTTTCACTTGAACTTAGATACCCTATAACTCTAAAACCGGCTGCCTCCATTTTTGGTCTCACTTTTCTGGAATCTGGTCAAGGTTTCGATAAATTCAGAGATTACAATCCTTTTAATTCTAAAAGATCCATGGGTGTTGGTCTTAGAATTTTTATGCCTGCGTTTGGTCTACTAGGAATTGATTTTGGATATGGGCTTGATGGGGTAAATGACAATGATCTTACACCCAACGGTTGGGAAACACACTTTGTGATTGGACAAAACTTTTAAAGTAAATGAAAATTATAACTGATTTTTTTTTAATCCTAATTGTATTATTATCAGTAAATAATGTCAATGGTCAGAAGGATCTTAGGATTGGCTATATCAATATGGAGTATATTTTGAGTAATATTCAAGATTTTGAGATTGCAAATAAAGAATTTGATTATAAAATTGAGCAATGGAAAAATGAAATTTTTGAAAGAGAGAAGGAAATAAAAACAAAAAGAAAAGAATTAGAATTTGAAAAAGATTTAATACCAAATCAAATTTACATTAAAAGAAGTAAAGAATTAGATTTTGATTTTCAAGAACTTGAAAATTACAAAAAAAAGAGGTTTGGTCCCGATGGTGACTGGTTGGTTCAGGAGAAAATTTTAATTCAACCCATTCAAGATGAGGTTCTTGCGATTGTTCAAAAAATTGCAGATAAAAATAAGTTCGATTTTATTTTTGACAAATCTAGCGCGGTGATTATGCTTTATTCAGAAAAAAAATACGATATTAGCGAGCTGGTTTTGAGAAGTATCTTAAGGCAAGAGAAAATTGAAAACCTAGAAATTGAATTTGAAGACGAAAGAAAAAAAGAAATTGAAGAAAAAAGAAGGTTAGCTTTAGAAAAGAATAAAAAAAGAAGAGATTCAGTTTCAAAACTTAGAGAACTCAAAAAATTAGAAATAAAGAGAAAAAGAGACAGTTTATTAAACATTAAAAAGAAAATTAAAACTTAAAAAGATGAATTACATAAAATTATTAGTTTCAATTGCATTTGTTGCTTTTAGCACAATTTCTTACTCACAAAGTAAAGTTGCCCATATCGATAGCCAATCTTTGATTAGTCAAATGCCAGAGGTGAAAGAAGCACAAGCTCAATTGGAAAAACTTCAAAAGACTTATCAGACTGAAATTGAAGCATCCATGAAGGAATATCAAACCAAATCTCAAACGTATTCTGCAGATGCTCAAAACCAGACTGAGGTCACGAACCAAGCTAGAGCTAAAGAATTACAAGGAATGGAACAAAACATTCAACAATACCAACAGACTGCTGCTCAAGATATTCAACAAAAACAAGCAGATTTATTGAGACCTCTCATAGAGAAAGCGAAAGAAGCAATTCAAAAAGTTGCCAAAGAACAAGGTTTTGATTATGTCATTGACGCTACACCTGGTGGTGCACTAATTCTTTCTGATGGCAAAGATTTAATGGCTGACGTCAAAAAAGAACTTGGCTTTTAGTTTTATTTCTTAATTAACTGATTTTTTAAAAACTATCTATAATTTTATAGATAGTTTTTTTTATGAATTCTTCTCCAATCGGTTTTTTTGATTCAGGTATAGGTGGCGTAAGCGTATGGAAAGAGGTTACAAAATTACTTCCTAAAGAAAATACAATTTATTACGCTGACTCAAAAAATTCACCATATGGCTCAAAATCAATTTCTGAAATTCAAAATATTAGTATAAAAAATTCCAATTGGCTTATTGATAAAGGATGTAAATTAATTGTAGTAGCTTGTAATACAGCAACAACCAATGCAATAAGCTTACTAAGGAAAAAATTTCAAATACCTTTCGTCGGTATTGAACCAGGAATTAAACCAGCTTTAAAAAAATCAAAAAAAAGAAAAATTGGTGTATTAGCAACAAAAGGTACTCTATCCAGTGAACTTTTTGAAAAAACAACTAAAAGTATTGATACAAACAACTTTGATATTATTGAAAGTCATGGGGATGGGATAGTTGAAATTATTGAGTCGGGTGATTTTGAAAATGATAAACTTGAATCAATATTAATTGAATATTTAAAACCTATGATTGATTATGGTATTGATCAGTTGGTTTTAGGGTGTACACACTATTTTATAATCCAAGATTTGATTAAAAGAATTATTGGAAATAATATTTTGATAAATAACTATAATGTTGCTATTGCATCTCAAGTAGAACGAATTTTAATTAGAGAAAAAATATTTAACTCAGAAAAAAATGAAATTTACAATGATTTTTATAGCAATGGCAATAACTTTGCTTTGGAAAAACTTTTAGAGAAAAAAAATTCAGTAATTAAGATTTAATCGTGGCTTATAATTTAGAAATTTTAAAAAGTGAAAATGAAGAACAACTAGTTATATCTTCGAATCAAATGATCTTTTCAAAAAGGATTAAACTTGATGAGAATTCAGAACTAGATAATTATCCTGTAGTTAAGCAACTGTTTTTTTTACCATTTGTAAAGTCAGTTATATTAGACAAACATCTAATTATTATTGAAAAACTTGATTTTCTTGACTGGAGTGATGTTCAAGAAGAAGTCTTGGAGGAGATTACGAAAAATTTAAATAATGGTATGTCAATATATACCAATAGCAATTTAGCAATAAGTATTTATGCTGAAAGAACTCCAAATCCAAAGGTTATGAAATTTGTATCAAATAAAAGACTAGTAAATAATCCCCACGAATTCAAATCAAGAGGAGATGCTTCCAATTGTCCAATAGCAAGCGCTCTATTCATGCATGAATTTATTTCTGAAGTCTATATTGATTTTAATTTTGTATCTGTCTCATTAAAGTTAGGATTTGATTGGGAAAATCACACAATGGATATTAGAGAGTTCATATTATCTTATATAAAAGATGGCAATACAATAATTAAGGAAGGATATGATATTGAAAAGAAGTTTGATTCAATTTCATTGAATGAATTAGATGAAACATCAAAGGAAATTGCAAAACTAATTGATGAACAAATAAAACCAGCTGTTGCTCAAGATGGTGGTAATATTGTGTTTCAATCATTTGATAAAAAAAGTGGAGAAGTAAAGGTTCTTTTACAAGGTGCGTGCAGTGGATGTCCATCATCAACTATTACATTAAAAAATGGCATTGAGACCATGTTAAAAAACCATTTACCGGAAGAAATTAATTCTGTTACTGCAATAAACGGGTAATTATAGGTTGGTTTTAAACTCTTTCAGATATCTTGGTTCAAAGTAAGCTAAGTCTTCAAATTCATTGTTGATGAATTTTCTATTTGATAATTTAGGCATGTATTTGGATGAAGGGTTTATAATACTTTTGTCAAAAAATATTTTTTTATGTTTTTTTATAATTTTTTCGCACTTAAATTGACCATTACCAACTATCATAATATTATTATTTTTTAAATATTCTATAAACGATTCACTTTTTATAATCTCTGGTTTTTCTTGTACGATCATGTTACTTTGAAAAAAAGCAGCTGAATAAACTTCATCACGCCTTGCATCAATTGTTGGAATAATTATACCATTAAAATTGGAGGAGTTAGCAAGTATTTCTAGAGAAGAAACTGAGACAAGAGGAATATCATTGGCAAAACATAAACCCTTTGCAGCTGAGACACCAATTCTTAACCCAGTATATGATCCAGGACCTCTACTTACTGAAACACAGCCTAAATCTTCAGAACTAAATTTGTTACTTTTTAAGATTTGGTAAATAAAAGTGTGTAAATTTTCGGAGTGTGAATAATAACTATTATCAATTTCAATTAAATCAATTAAACTTTCCCCATTTGACAAAGAAACAGAGCAATTTGAGGTTGAGGTTTCAATATTTAATATTAAGTCTGGTTTCAAATTTTTAAAGGAATACCAAAATAAAATTCTAGAACTTTAATCTTAAAAATAAGATCAAACTTTGAAATTATTAAATCGGACTGTGCAGATTCATATCTCTGTTTGATTAACGAAAACTCATAGGAATCTATAGCTCCAAGATTAAATTTTTCCTTAGCATATTCAAAAGATATTTTTCTAGATTCTAGAGATTTTTGAGAAGCTTCATATGCTTTAAAGGAACCTTTAGCATCATTATAAGCTTGGTTGATTGTGTTTTGTAAATCCAGCTTAGTTTGGGACAACAGATTTTCAGACCTTTCAACATTAACTTTACTCCTATTAACATTGGTTCTAGTCGAGAAATTATTAAGAATTGGAATTGATAAACTTAAACCAAAATTTTGACCTTTGTTTGAATCAAACTGCTCTGTGAATGATCTTGGTGCTTTGACAATAGTTTGTTGAAAAGGTGCAACAACAGCTTGATTAGTTCCTTGAACAAATCCAATTGGGACTAAATCAAAATTACCAGTTCCGACTAACCTGTCACTGTAAGCAATTCTTGAACTGAAAGAATAAAAGGCTGACAATCTTGGTTGTAAAAAACTTTTATTTAATTCTAATGATTTTTTTGCAATTTCAACATTTGTCTCTGCTACTCTAATTTCATTCTTATTTTGAACAGCGTAATTATAAATCATGTCAGGTGATTTATTTAAGATTTCACTCATTTCGAGATCATAGTTTTCATCTACAATGTCAAAATTTTGATAATTTTCAATTAATATTAGTTGAGCTAGTGCCAATTTTGCCAAAGTCAATGCATTTTCAGCATCAATGAGAGATTTTTCAGCACTTGACTTATTTGCTTCAATTTCATATAAATCACCAACTGGTAAAACACCATTTTCAACTAACTCTTGGGCTCTTGATAAGTCTTCAATTGATAAATCATATTGGATTTTTTGGACCTTTAAAAGCTCTTTATTAAAAAGAATTTGAAGAAATGAATTAGCAACCAACAATGAAACATTCTCTTTCATGTCCTCCAACTGAAACTTGTTTGATAAAATATTCAAATTTGCTAAATGCAATTGCTTAATATTTTTTAAACCATTCAAAACATCAACATTAACATTTAAGTTCATTGATGTAAATTGGGTAGTAATATTTTCTAAAATTCCTGTCGTAATATCCTGATTCAAACCAACATTCCATGAGTGAGAACTGCCAATATTAAAATTGGGTATAAAATTTCCAATTGCATTTTTTTTATTTAATTCAGCGTCTGTAAAATTTAGTTCGGACTGTTTTATGGATATATTTTTTTCTAATGCTCTATCGACACATTCTTTTAAGGTCCAGGATTTCTGGGCGGTGATATTACCACAAAAAATCAATATTAATAGTAAAAATTTTCTCATTTTTTATCTATCTAGTTTATATTCATCATCAACATCTTCAACATCTCCTCTCTTAATGGGCTCAGTCTTATTCCAGACTTTAATTTTATCATTGATAGTAACACCTGATAATACTTCAGCATAAACTCCATCCGAAATTCCGACTTCAATCTGTCTTCTCTCAAAATTTTGATCAGCAATTTCAATTTCGACAAAAGCTTCCTTTGTTTTATTGTCAAATTGGAGTAGGTATTCATCAATTGCCAAAACATTTTCTTTGGTTTGCGTAACAATTGTTGCATTTGCACTGTAACCAGCCCTTATTATATATTCATCATCCAAATAAACTTCACCCTCAATTTGAAACTGAATTGCTCCTGCAACTTCAATACCTTTTGGTGCAATTAGTGTTAATTTAGCATCGTAAACCTTATCTTCAATTGCTCCAATTTCTATTTTCAGCGGAAGGCCTGTTTTAAGTTTACTAACTTCTCCTTCATCAACACGACCCTCAAAAATCATTTTATTTAAATCTGCTACAGTTGCTATTGTTGTCCCCGGATTAAAAGTGTTGGCTTCAATTGCCTGATCACCCTCTTTAACGGGTACTTGTAAAATTGTTCCTGAAATAGTTGATCTTACATTGGTATTAGTCAATGCTGAACCTCCAATTGAACCAAGTCTTATTATTTGTAAATCTGATTTAGCATTCTCTAAACTTTGTTTATCCTGATTATATCTTAGTTCAATTGAATTAAAATCTTGCTCTGAAATTATACCCTTTTCAAACAACTTTTTGTTTCTGTTATATTCTTTTTCTGAGTTTTGAAGTATGATTTGAGTTGTTTTAACCCTACCTTCTGCACTATTTAGGGTTTGTTCATTGGGAATTACTTTGATCTTTGCTAATAAATCACCTGCTTTAACTTGATCACCTTCATCAACAAAAATTTCTTGAATAATACCACTAATTTGAGGAACAATATTAACCTCATCTTCTGGAACCACACTTCCTGTTGCTACTATTTTATCTTCAATTGTTTTGTACTTTAATTGTTCAGTTTCGTAAGTAATTGCAGACCTACTATTTGTTTTAATATAGTAAGCTATTGAAAATAATAAGCCTAACGCTATTAAAATAAAACCAATATTTTTTATGTTTTTCATATAATTATCAAAATTAAAATTATTCTTCTCTCAATGCCTCTATCGGCCTAATTTTTACTGCTTTCTGAGCTGGAATCATTCCAATTAAACATCCCAGTGTAATCATTAGAAATAAAGCTCCGAAAATAAATTTCAATGGGACTGTAGGATTTGTGTAAGGGAAATCTGTTAAATCTTTTGTTCCGTAATTTATAGAAAACAAAATTATTGTTGCTAATATAATACCTATGATTCCGGCAATTAGAGTCAAGAATATTGATTCGATCAAAATCTGATTTCTTACCTTTTTGGGTGTAGCTCCCAACGCCCTACGAATACCGATTTCTTTTGTCCTTTCATTAACAGAAATTAACAATATATTACCAATTCCTATAACACCGGCTAATATTGTAACTAGGCCAACTATTAAAGATAGAAATGATAAACCGTTAACGAAATTTAATGTATCCTTAAATACTTTACCTAAATTAAATGCTCCCAAGCCCTCTTCATCATTTGGATTTATGTTATGAATATCTTTAAGAACACTTTTTACTTCCTTTTCCACTTTTACAACATCAGCATTCTTGTAGGCAGACATCATAAAAAAACCGACATTATCTCCAGAGTTAAATAAATCTTTGAATGTAATAAATGGTATATATATATCACCATCGTCTCCGAATCCACCACCCTGAACAAATTTATGAACTCCAATCACCTTAAATGTTATACTGTTAATGGCAATGAATTT
>Ga0208390_1000465_pt1 | contig 14649 bp, 15 predicted proteins | sample Knorr_S7_td_Surf_FD_185594 | JGI IMG/M metagenome (GOLD analysis project Ga0208390, IMG submission 185594) | Marine microbial communities from Southern Atlantic Ocean transect - Knorr_S7_td_SurfaceA_ad_6m_LV_A (SPAdes) (version 2) | ecosystem: Environmental > Aquatic > Marine > Oceanic | place...
ATTTTGTACATCTTCTTTTAAAATAACTTTCATTTTAATCCCTATCTACTGCAGCAAATGGAAGTAATGCAATATTCCTTGCTCTTTTAATTGCTAATACAAGCTTTCTATGCATTTTACTACTTGTACCGGTAACTCTTCGTGGAGTTATTTTGCCTTGATCATTTATAAATTTTGTTAAGAGCTTAACATCTTTATAATCGATTTCTTGAATGTTATTCCTTTTAAAATAACAGGATTTTTTTCTACTAGATAACATTAATTCTCCTCCTGTACGTTGCCTTCTTCTTCAGCACTTACCTCTTGTTGTGGTTCTTTAGAAGGCTTTTCGTCTAATTTGATGATCATGTATTTCATAACCTCTTTATTTAGATTTAAAAACACTTTAAACTCGTTTACAAAGTTTGCATCTTTAAATTCCGTATTTAGCAATATAAAATTTCCATATTTATGTTTTTTAACGTTATATGCTAATTGTTTTTTGCCCCAAAAATCGTGATTAACAATTCCATGCTTCTTTTTTTTAACAAAGTCAGAAACCTCACTCATTACTCCAGCAATTTGTTCTTTGCTAAAGTTTGGGTTCAAAATATATAATACTTCATAATAATTCATTATTTTCTCCATTAAATAAGTGGTGCGATTACGAGCGATACCACTGATATCAATTTGATTAAAATATTAAGTGATGGTCCTGCAGTATCCTTAAAAGGATCCCCAACTGTGTCACCAACCACTGCAGCTTTATGTGCTGTACTGCCTTTTCCACCGTGATTACCAGATTCAATGTATTTTTTTGCGTTGTCCCATGAACCACCAGCATTTGACATAAAGATTGCTAGTAAAACACCAGTTACTGTAACTCCAGCTAAAATACCACCAAGCATTTCTTTTTGACCTAATACCAAGCCAAATACAATTGGAGTGAATACTGCCAATGCTCCAGGTAATACCATTTTGTTGATTGCAGCTGTGGTAGCAATATCAACACATTTAGCGTAATCTGCTTTTGCTTTTCCATCAAGCAAGCCTTTTATTTCTCTAAATTGTCTTCTGACCTCTTCAATCATTTCGAAAGCAGCATCTCCAACCGCCTGCATTGCAAGAGCTGAAAATACAAATGGTAATGATGATCCTATTAATAGACCTGCCATAACTTGAGGATTATTAATATCCAAGGTTAAACCACCAACTGTTTCTCTAAATGCTGCAAATAGAGCTAAAGATGTTAAAGCGGCAGAACCAATCGCAAAACCTTTACCAATAGCTGCTGTTGTATTCCCCACTGCATCAAGCTTATCAGTTCTTTCGCGTACTTCTTTTGGAAGTTCTGCCATTTCAGCAATACCACCAGCATTATCTGCGATTGGACCATAAGCATCAACTGCTAATTGAATTCCTATTGTTGACAGCATACCAAGTGCAGCTAAAGCAATACCATATAGATGAGCAAAGTGGTATGCTCCAAGGATAGAAAGTGCAATTACTAGTACTGGCAAGGCAGTTGAAAACATTCCATTAGCCAAACCAGAAATGATATTCGTTGCTGATCCGGTTTCACTTGAAGCTGCGACATTTTGGGACGGTTTCTGATGATCAGAAGTATAATATTCTGTTAATACTCCGATTAAAATTCCTGAAACTAAACCTACAACAGTAGCGAGAAATAAATCAAGCGCTTGTACATTTTGGTATCCACCAGCTAAAGCCACAGGATTTTCGATTAGTCTATCAATCAAAAAGTAACTAACTACTGTCATTACAGCACCTGAGCCAAATACTCCAATATTTAGTGCTGTTTGAGGATTTCCTCCCTCTTTTGTTTTTACAAAAAATGTACCCAAAATGGAAACTATAATTCCAGCTGCTGCTAAAAATAATGGTAGAAACACTAGGCTTTTTTCTCCAGCTGTTGCTGCTAAAACCATAGCTCCAATCATTGAACCTACATAAGATTCAAAAAGATCTGCACCCATTCCTGCAACATCTCCCACATTATCACCTACATTATCAGCAATCGTTGCCGGATTCCTTGGGTCGTCTTCCGGAATACCTGCTTCTACTTTTCCAACTAAATCTGCACCAACATCAGCGGCTTTAGTATAGATTCCACCACCTACACGGGCAAATAAAGCAATTGATGAAGCGCCCATTGCAAATCCAGAAACTTTAGTCATTACTAATGAAAAGTCTGCTGTGCCGTTTAAACCTCCATATAAATAAAAGAGTAGAGATAATCCTAAAATTCCTAGACCTACAACATTCATACCCATAACAGCACCCCCACTGAAGGCAACTGAAAGTGCCTTACTTAAGCTGTTTCTTGCAGCTTCAGTTGTTCTGTGATTTGCTAATGTTGCAACTCTCATACCTAGAGCACCAGCTAAACCGCTACAAATTGCACCAACAATGAAAGACAGTGCTACTTCTGTCGTATTAGACGATATGTTTACCCAGTATAAAAGTGCTGCAACTGTTAAAACAAATATTGTTAAAACTTTATACTCTCTTACAAGAAAAGCGGTGGCCCCTTCGCGAATTGCTAAGCCAATCTCTTGCATTTTTTCATTTCCTGGATTCTGATCAGATATCCATTTACTTCTCATTAACCCGAATACAACTGCCAATAACCCTGACAGTGGTATTAAATAGAATAGATTTTCCACTATGCTACTCCTATAGTTTGATTATTATAATTATTCATTGTGAATTCTTCACCATTATCTAAAAGTGACTGCATTGCTTCATTAGCAAAAATTAAAACCTCATCCACTAATGTATTAAAACGCTTATTAAATGGTTTTAAAACGTATTTTTCAGAAGGTCTTTTGTAGTCAGAGGCTGCTATTCCAACTTTTAATCTTGTAACCTTATCGCTTGATAAATATTGTAAGACAGATTTCATTCCATTGTGGCATCCATCTCCACCATCAGCTCGTAATCTTATTTCTCCAAGGGGAAGATCTACATCATCGAAAATAATTACCAGATCTTCTTTTTTTGCCTTATAAAAATTTAAGACTTCATTAATAATAGCTCCGCTATTATTCATACCAGTTGTTGGTTTAATGAGCATGAAACTGGATCCTTTTTTTGCAACAAAATAATTTCCTTTCCCTGGCTTAAATTCTAAACCGTACCTTTTTGCAAAACTATCTAACACCCAATACCCAACATTATGTTTGGTATTATGGTATTTAGTTTCATGATTACCAAGACCAACAAAAATTGTCATTATCCCTCGTCTCCAGCATCATCTATTGCTTCTTTAGAGCTCTCTTCTTGAGCTTCCTCTTCTGCAGGCTGTTCGTCTGCGTCAGATGCTTCATCTGCTTCTTCGCTTTCTGCTTCCACAACAACTTCTTCTTTTTCTTCTTTAGGTTCCTGAACTGAAACTACCGCAATATCATCAGCTGTTAACATTTCAATATCTTCTGGAAGAGTAATATCTTTAACAAAAAGATTTGTATTCATTTCCATATCTGTCACGTCAATTTCAAGGAACTCAGGAATCTCTGCTGGTTTACATTTAATGGTTACTGAGTTTAGCATTTGAACCAACAGTCCACCAAGTTTTACTCCCTGAGCTTCTCCAGAACTTCTGACAGCAACTTCCAAAGAAATTTTTTCATCTTCTTTTACTTTTTGAAAGTCTATATGAATAATTTCATCAGTTACTGGGTGATACTGAATTTCCTTTACTAAAACAAATTGATCTTTATCCTCAACATTTACTTCAAAGATCATTTGACCTGTTCTAAGTGCTTTATTTAAACTTATTTTATCTACAGAAAGAGGTGTAGCCTCTACCCCAGAATGATAAACAACTGCAGGCACCTTATTTTGCAATCTAGTTCTTCTTGCTGCTGATGTACCTTGTTCTTTTCTAATATCTACATTTAATTTTTCAAATTTACTCATGTTACTTTCCTAAATAGTTGACTGACCGATTCACCGCTATGAATCCTGTTAATTGTTTCTGCAAAAATTTTTGAAGATGAAATAGTTTTAAGCTTTTCGCAATTATCAATATGTGAAATGTCTATTGTATCTGTAATAAAAATTGAATCAACTATATCATCCGACAACTTATCAATTGCATTAGAAGAAAATATACCGTGTGTTGCAGCAACAGTTACTGATAGTGCTCCTTTTTCTTTAGCTACTTTGGCAGCATTTGATATAGTACCAGCTGTATCAATCATATCATCAATGATCAATACATGCTTATTTGCTAGTTCTCCAACAACAGATACAACTTCAGACTGATTGTGAGCATTTCTTCTTTTATCAATGAGGGCAAAGCTCATGCCTAATCTTTTAGCATAAGATTGTCCTAGCTTGCTTGATCCCATGTCTGGAATTAAAACTGTAAAATTATCATTTGACGAGAAGTCTTTGAAATGTTTTTCTAATTCAGGCATTAAGACAAGACTTCCATAAATATTATCGACTGGTTTTGATGAAAAACCTTGAATTTGAGTTGAATGAAGGTCCATAGTCACCACCCTATTTGCTCCTGCTTTTATGAAAATGTCCATCATGACCTTAGCAGAAATTGGAACCCTTGGCTCGTCCTTACGATCTTGTCTAGAATATCCAAAGTATGGTATAATCACATTAATTCTTTGAGCACTTGCTCTTTTTGCAGCATCGATAAGTAATGCTAGTTCAACAATATTATCTGCTGGAGCATTGGTAGACTGAATAAGATAAACGTCATTCCCTCTTAGGTTCTCCTCAAATTTCACCCAAATTTCTCCATCACTAAAACGTTTAATAGTTACATCACCAAGAGATACACCACACTCATCTGCAATTTTAGCTGCAAGCCTAGGATTACTTGATCCTGCAAATATTTTTTTTACGTATTTACCCATAATTTTGTTGGGGAGCAGGGACTCGAACCCCGACTGCCTGGACCAAAACCAGGTGTCCTGCCAATTAGACGACTCCCCAAAAATTAAATTGGATTTACATAGTAAGTTGAGTACTGGGGACTGAAGAAAGATTGTGCTTTAAGCAAATCTTTTTTTGAAGAAAATATTCCAAACACAGTCGAACCCGTACCCGACAAACTGGCATATTTTGCACCGAAATCCAAAATTTTTAATTTTATAGCGCCAATTTCTGGATGTGTTTTAAAAACGTACATCTCAAAATCATTTTTAAATAACTTAGAATCAAAAGTATAATTATTTAATTCTCTTAATAATTGCGACAAGTTAATGTCCATATCTTCATTTAACAAATGGTTTTTTAAATGATTAAAAGCCTCTTTTGTACTGATTTTAATTCCTGGGTGGACTAATAAAATATGTTTGGGTATTTGTATATTTTTAATGATATCTAGCCTTTCTCCCCTAGATGTTCCAAATTGCATTCCACCATTTACAAAAAAAGCAGAATCGGAACTAACCTTACTCGCCATTTCAGACAATTCTTTGTTGCTTAATTTGAGCTTGAAAAGATCATTCAATCCTACTATTACCGCTGTGCCATTACTAGATCCTCCACCGAGGCCAGCTTTCGTAGGTATTATTTTTTTAATTGAAATACGTACGTTGGGTATTTTTGGGTACTTCGCTTTTATCACATTAAACGCTTTTGTTCCAAAATTATTTTTCTCAATAATGGTACCGCAATCTGTTATGCATGAAAAAATTTTATCTTCTATAATTTCAACTGTGTCACAAAGATTTATCTCTTGAAATAGCGTTGAAATATTATGGAAGCCATCACTTCTCCTATTATGAACATGTAGTCCAATATTAATCTTTGAAGTTGATTTTATTTCCATTTTTTTAGTGAAATAATTACTTCAGCTCCCCAGCCATTTTTCATATTTAAAAAGCTCAATCCATTGCTTGTAATCCCTTTAATAGATATTTGACTTTCTGAAATTTTTAAAACTGGAGCTAATTTTGAAATTATTTTTGATTTATATTTTGAAATTTTTGGGTTGTTTAATACAATTGAGGCGTCAATATTGATAATGCTAATATTACTTGGAGTTAATAACATTATTTTTTTTAATAATTCAATACTAGAAATATTTTTGTTGTTTGGGGTATTAGGGAAATGTTGTCCTATGTCGCCTAAATTTAATGCCCCACATAATGCATCTATAATAGCATGTGTTAAAACGTCTCCGTCAGAATGTGCAACAGATTTCAAATTACATTTAATTTGGTAACCTCCTATAATAATACCACTACCTTCTTCTAAAGAATGGCAATCAAGACCGATGCCAAAAAAAACATTATCTATCATATTTTTTGAAATTAAATCTATATCTTCTACCGTAGTAATTTTTGTATTCAAGCTTTTATTTTCACAAATTTTTACCTCATGTCCACATTCTTCAATCAATGAAGCCTCATCAGAAAATTCATCAATAATATCTAACTTTTTGTCATAAGCCTCTTGAAGAATTTCTTGATTAAATACTTGTGGCGTTTCTGATGTCCAAAGCGATGATCTGTCCACAGTAAATTTTGATCTTCCTTCTTCTACTGATTTTACAGTCTCATTTATTTTTTTTGCTAAAATAACAGCTTTTTCTTTTTTTGAAAAACTTACAAGGTCTAAAATTGTTTTTTTTGAGATTAAAGGCCTTGCAGCATCATGAACAAATATTTTATTTTTTTTGTTTCCAGTAATTTTGGAGAATGCATTATAAACAGATTGCGCTCTTGTTTTTCCTCCTTCACAAACTACTATATCTTTATATCTATTATCTTTTAATTGGCGAGGAATGACTCTGAGTAATTTTTTTGGAATAGCTAATATTATTTGAGAAAAACAATTTGAATCAAGGAAAGCATCAATAGAATATTTATATACAGGCTTATTATTTATCATTTCTACCTGCTTATATGAACCGAATCTTTCGCCCGATCCCGCTCCAACTATAATTGCAATATTTTTCATTTTATGTGATTAGCATTGAGTCTCCATAACTCAAAAATCTATATTTTTTTTTCTTAGCTACTTTATATGCTTCTTTGATAAACTTATATCCTCCAAAGGAAGAGGTTAGCATCAATAACGTGCTTTCTGGTTGATGAAAATTTGTAATTAATCCATCCACTATTTTAAACTCATGTGGAGGATGAATAAATTTGTTTGTCCAGCCTTTTTTTGGAGAAATTTGAAATCCCGAAACATTTACAGTCTCCAAAGCTCTAACAGTGGAGGTCCCAACTGCAAATATTCTTCTTCTTTTTCTTTTTGCTTCGTTTATTGCCACAGCTGCACTGGGAGAAACTTCAAAATATTCAGAGTCCATATGATGTCTATTTAAGTCTTCAACCTGGACTGGCTTAAATGTTCCAAGACCTATATGAAGAGTGATGTAGTAGATATTCACACCTTTTTTTTCAAGTTTTTTAAGAATCTGGGGTGTGAAGTGTAATCCTGCAATAGGTGCAGCCACTGCCCCCCTTTTTTCAGCATAAACTGTTTGATATCTTTCTTTGTCTTTTTGGGTAGTTGGTCTTTCAATATAAGGCGGTAAAGGGGGGTGACCAAGTTTATCTAAAATATCATCAAAATTCCCTTTCTCAAATTCAAACCTCACCACTCTTCCACCAGAAACGGTATTATCAATTACGTCACAAAAAAGGCTATCAGATAAAATTAACTTATTCCCTATTCGTACTTTTCTGGCTGGCTTAACGAGAACTTCCCATAAACGATCGCCTAACTCTCTTAAAAGGAAAATCTCAACTTTTGCATCTGTCCTGTCTTTTGTTGCGTAAAGTTTTGCTGGAAATACTTTTGTATTATTTAGAATTAATAAATCATTTTTTTGAAAATAATCAGTAATGTCTGAAAATTTTTTGTGCTTTATAGTTTGCTCAGTCCTATTTAAAACCATCATTTTTGATCCATCTCTTTTTTGTTTTGGTTTTTGAGCTATAAATTTTTTTGGAAGTTGATATCTAAAATCACTCAATTTATATTTTTTCTTTTTTTCTATCATATAACTTTACTTTTCTCCTTATTTTTTTAAATCAAATAAAGCATAAGCTTTATCGGTTGCTATTCTTCCTCTAGAAGTTCGTTCAATAAAACCTTCTTTTATGAGGTAAGGTTCATAGACATCTTCAATTGTTTGAATATCTTCATTAATGGAAATTGCCAATGATTTCCCACCAGTAGGGCCACCATTATGATTGACAATAAGATTTTTTAAAATTTTACGATCCATATTTTCTAATCCATTTTCATCGATACCAATACTATCAAGAGAGCTTCTTGCATCTTCGAGGTTAATCTCTTTTACATTTTTCACCTGAGCAAAGTCTCTAACTCTTTTTAAAACTCTATTAGCTATTCTTGGCGTACCTCTTGACCTACCAGCAATTTCTATTAACGCATCATCCTGTATATTCATTTGTAAAATCGATGCTGTTCTTTTTAGTATTTTAAAAATTTCGTTTTTTTGATAGAAATCCAATCTAAAAATTGCACCAAATCTATCTCGCATTGGTGTAGAAATATTTCCTAGTCTTGTTGTTGCTCCGACCAATGTAAAAGGCTCTAAATCAATTCTCACTGTTCTTGCATTAGGTCCTGAGTCTATTAATATATCAATTTTAAAATCTTCCATTGCAGAATAAAGATATTCCTCAACGGTTGTATTAACCCTATGAATTTCATCTATAAAAAAAACATCTCTGTCTTGAAGATTGGTTAACATGCCTGAAAGATCTCCTGGTATAGATATAACTGGACCTGAAGTAGATAAAAACCCCTTTTCAAGTTCAGTAGCAATTATATTTGAAAGGGTAGTCTTTCCTAGTCCTGGCGGACCATACAAAAGAATGTGATCTAATGCTTCCTCTCTTTGTTTGGCAGCAGTAATATAAGTTTTTAAGGATTTAACAATAGATGATTGTCCAATAAAATCGTCGAAAAGATTTGGTCTGATTTGTTTATCGAAATTTTTTTCTTCATTTGAAGATATAACTATTTTTTGTTCATCAGTCACAACATACTAAGATAAATAGGGAATGCCCGTTATCCAAAAAATTATTTTAGAACTTTTTTAAGAAATTTACCTGTAATTGAAGCTTTATTTTTTGATAGCTCATCGACAGTACCTTGAGCAACAACTGTTCCACCACCCTCTCCACCTTCTGGCCCTAGATCAATAATCCAATCTGCGCACTTTACTACATCTAGGTTATGTTCAATTACAATGATAGTGTTTCCTTGATCAACAAGCTTTTGCAATACAGATAGTAACATTTGAATATCGTCAACATGTAATCCTGTTGTTGGCTCATCAAGAAAGTATACAGTATTTTTTGTGCTCGTTTTAGATAGTTCCGTTGAAAGCTTAATTCTTTGTGCTTCACCACCTGAAAGCGTTGTAGCTTGCTGTCCCAACTTTATATATCCTAGGCCTACATCATGAAGCGTATCTAGTCTTTTTTTGATTGGCTGTATATTTTTAAAGAACACTCTAGCATCTTCAACAGACATATTTAAAATATCATCAATATTTTTATTTTTGTATTCAATCTGTAAAGTTTCTTTATTATATCTTTTACCATTGCAATCATCACAACTAACATATACATCCGGTAAAAAATTCATTTCAATTTTTATTATACCAGCTCCTTGACAGGATTCACACCTACCACCCTTTACATTAAAAGAAAATCTTCCAATTTTATACCCTCTTAATTTTGCTTCTCTTGTTTGTGCAAATAAATCTCTAATATGAGTAAAAATACCAGTATAAGTTGCAGGATTAGATCGTGGTGTTTTTCCTATTGGTTTTTGATCTACATTAATCACTCTTTCTATTTTATCGGTCCTTACGAGATTTTTGAATGGAAGCATATCTTTTACACCAAAATTGACAAGGTTTGACAAAGCTGGGTAAAGAGTTTGGTTAATAAGAGAGCTTTTGCCACTTCCAGAAACTCCGGTCACTGCAATAAGTCTTTCATAAGGAAAACTAACATCTACATTTTTAAGATTATTGCCAGACGCTCCAATGAGTGAAAAATGATCAAAGGTTGGTAGCCTGTAGTTGGGCAAAGAAATGAATTTTTCTCCAGACAAATACTTGCCAGTTAAGCTTTTTTGATGTTTTGTTATTTCTTCGAGTTTACCTGAAAAAACAACTTCTCCTCCATGAAATCCAGCTTTAGGTCCCATATCAATGATTTGATCTGCAGATTCTATTGTATCTAAATCATGTTCAACTACTATAACAGTATTACCTATTTCTTTTAAAGATTTTAGAGTATTCAAAAGTCTGTCATTGTCTCTTGGATGCAAACCAATTGAAGGCTCATCCAAAACATATAACACTCCAGTAAGTTGAGATCCAACCTGCGAGGCTAACCTAATCCTTTGTGCTTCTCCACCTGATAAGGTTCTTGAAGCTCTATCAAGTGTTAAATAATTCAGGCCAACATTAATTAGGAAACTCAGTCTTTTCTTAATTTCATTTAAAATGCCTCCAGCAATTTCTTTTTGGTTATCTGACAGATCAAGTTTTTCGAAAAATTCTAGTGTTTCTGATATATTTTTTGAACAAAGATCTCCAATGTTTGCTGAACCTACATTTACGTTCAAAGAAGAGTCTTTAAGTCTTTTTCCTTTACACCCGTCGCATACTCTTGTACTCATAAAACTTTCAATCCATCTTCTTATTCCAAATGACTGTGTTTGCTTATACCTTCTTTGAAGCTCAGGAATGACTCCCTCCCATTTACCTTTATATGTACCAGAAAAATTTGAACTATTATAATCCACATCGATTTTTTTACCGGTTAAGCCATAAAGTAAAATTGTTCTTATTTCTTTTGAGAGTTTATTCCACGGCGTTGAAAACGATAAATCAAATTCTCGTGCAAGTGCTCTTAACTTACTACCATGGAACCCTTTAGGTTGACTACCAATGGGTTTTATTGCTTCTTGAATTAAGGATTTTTTTGTATCAGGAACTACAAGGTTTGGATCTATCTCTGTAATATATCCCAAACCATCACACTGTTGACAGGCCCCATATGGAGAGTTAAATGAAAACATTCTTGGTGTTAAATCTGTCATCATTACGTAGGGATGATAAGCACACGCAAAATGTTCACTAAACAAATAATCTTCTTTATTATTAATATTTATTATGCAAATTCCATTACCCATGTTTAGCGCTAGCTCAACAGATTCTAAAAGCCTAGATTTAATGTCTTGTTCAACCAATACTCTATCAATCAGAACGTCAATATTGTGCTTTTTATTTTTTTCTAAAGTGGGTATTTTTCTCAATGAAATGATCTCTTTGTCAATTCTTGCCCTGAGAAAACCCTTCTTTTTTAGATCATCTAGAACAGTTTTGTGTTCTCCTTTTCTACCTTGAACTACTGGAGATAATATATACGCTTTTTCACTTTTATGAGATTTTAATATTTGTTCTACAATTTGTTCTGGAGATTGTCTTGTAATTGGTCTTGAACACTCCCAACAATGTGGTTGTCCTATGCTAGCATAAAGTAATCTAAGATAATCATGAATTTCTGTAATTGTGCCAACTGTAGATCTAGGATTACGTGAACCTGTTTTTTGTTCAATTGATATTGCTGGAGATAGTCCTTCAATTGTATCAACATCTGGCTTTTCCATTAAATCAAGAAATTGTCTTGCATATGCTGATAGAGACTCGACATATCTTCTCTGTCCTTCAGCGTAGATTGTATCAAAAGCCAATGATGACTTCCCAGATCCTGATGGTCCAGTAATAACTACTAGCTTATTTTTTTCAATATCAACAGCAACTTCTTTCAAATTGTGTTGTCTAGCACCACGTATTTTTAATTTGTTCTTCATATTTTTAAAAAAATTAGCTTATAATTTACTTAAGTCTGGACATGATTCAAAAAAGGATTTATGTTTTATTATATAAAAAATGAAAAGTCTAAAAAATAAACTACTAATTTCAATGCCCAATATGGTCGATCCTTATTTTGCAAAAAGCGTAATTTTCATATGTGAAGATGATGTCAATGGAACAATGGGTGTTATAGTAAATAAACCAATAAGTCAGATGAAAATAATTAATGCTGGTATCAAAAATAAAATATTTGAGGATATTATAAATGAGTCTGAAAAGATTTTTTTTGGGGGACCTGTTAGACTCAATGAAGCTTGTATCGTTCAAAAAACTACAGGAAAGTCGGATGACTTTTCCGAAAAAATAGAACTATCTAATGATTTGGATCTAATTCAGGAAATATTATTTAATGAAAAAACTCCAAAAGATACCAAGCTTATTTTTGGCCACGCATCCTGGGGAAAAAGTCAACTTCAAGAAGAAATTAAAAGAGGTGATTGGTTAATTCAGGAATGTAGTAACTCTATTTTTCAATCTTCACCAAAGAACTTATGGAATGAGCTAATTCATACATTTGGATTGGATATTTATGGTTTTATTGGAACAGGTGGAGTTTCATGATAAAAAATATTAAAAAAATTCAACAAGAGATTAAAAAGAAAAAAGCTACAAAGGCTACAAATGGGATGCAGTTGATTGTTAATGGATTAAGTTTATTAAAAAGAGGTTTCGGTTTGGTAACATCTGAAATTTTCAAAAAAAACTAAAGAGATCTATGTTCTCCACCATCACAAAAAATAGTGGAGCAGTTAATAAAATTCGCTTTATCATTTAATAATAACGAAATAAGTCCTGCTACGTCTTCAGGAGTTGTAACTCTTTTCATTGGATTTCTTTCTTTTGTTTTTTCAACCCATTTTTCCCAATCATCTGAAATTTTTGTTAATGCTCTTGTTGGTGTTATTCCTGCCTGAATAGTGTTAGCAGTAATACCCTCACTACCAAGTTCCCATCCAATTTGACGAACTACAGCTTCCAAAGAAGCCTTAGCAACTCCCACGGGACCATACCCATCTATAGCCTTATAACTTCCCTCACTTGTTAGGCCAATTATTCTGGATCCAGCAGTTAATAAACTGTTGTCCAATAAAGCTTGGGTCCAATATATTAGACAGTGAGCCATAACGTGTTGAGTCATATCCATTTGTCGTTGTCTTACGGGTGTAGGATTAAAAAAATTGGTTGTACTTCCAAACGCAATAGAATGCAAAAGGAGCTTTACCGTACCATTATTTAGTATGGATTTAATTTCATCCATTTTAGCAGACATGATTTTCTTATCAGCTGCATTTTCATTCCAAAATTTCACTCTATTGTCATTTAATGAAGCTATTTGATGTTCAAGCTTTAAAGCATCTTTTTTAATAGAGCCTCTATCAAGATGAAATCCTATTATGCCGTACCCCTCCGTCGCTAATTGCTTAGCTGTTGCTGCTCCATGTCCTGTAGAACATCCTAATATAATAGCCCATTTATTTTCCATAAGATTTCAATTTAATAAATACTCATCCAATTAAGTATTATATTCTCACAATGAATTTAAACTGTGGATTTGTGGGACTTCCGAATGTGGGGAAATCAACCTTATTTAATGCTTTAAGCAAAAATAATATTGCTGCTGAAAACTATCCATTTTGTACTATTGAGCCTAATACAGGTATTGTAGAAGTTCCTGATGAAAGGCTTAAAAAGCTCACACAAATATTTAAACCTGAAAAAACAATTCACAATACAGTTGAATTTATAGATATCGCTGGTTTAGTTAAAAATGCACACCAGGGAGAAGGTTTAGGAAATCAATTTTTATCTCAAATAAGATCCGTTAATGTAATTATACAAGTAGTTCGTTTTTTTAATGATGACAATATTACTCATGTAGAAAACAGGGTCAATCCTTTGGATGATATGGAAATTATAAATACTGAGCTCATACTAGCAGATATAAAGACAATTGAAAGAAGTCTTGAAAAAAATGTTAAGCTTATTAAAGCAAACAAGCCCGAAGGAAGATTAGCTGAAGAAGTTTTGACGAATCTTTTGCAGCATATGAACGAAGGCCTTGCAGCACGTTCGTTTGAAAGAAATACAAAAGAAGATCCTATTATCAAAAATCTATTTCTTCTTACAGATAAACCTATGATATACGTTGCCAATATTGATGGTGAAACCAATAACATAAATTTATTTCAAGATGCCAATGAAGTTGCAAAAAAGAATAAGTCTTCAATAATTGAAATAAATGGAAAACTTGAGTCTGAAATGGCAGATTTTAGTGAAGAAGAAAAAAAACTCATTCTTGATGATTACGGAATTAAGGAAAGCGGGCTTGATTTACTCATTCGAGAAGCTTACGATACCCTAGGCCTTAATACTTTTTTCACTTGTGGTGAAAAAGAAGTTCGTGCGTGGACGATGAAAAAGGGTGCACAAGCTGTTGAAGCTGCAGGTGAGATTCATTCTGATTTCGCAACTAAATTTATAAAAGCTGAAATTTATACATATCAAGACGCAATAAATAACCGAGAAAAAATTAACGAATTAAAAACAATGGGCTTGGTGAAAATGGTAGGAAGAGACTATATTATGCAAGAAGGAGATGTTGCATACTTCATTAAAGGACAATGAGCGATAAAAAACCTAAAATTGGTGTTGTTGGCGCGGGCCATCTTGGAAAACATCACATTAAACATCTATCAAACCACAAGGGTGTTGATTTCGTTGGTGTTTTTGAT
>Ga0208390_1000467_pt1 | contig 14634 bp, 16 predicted proteins | sample Knorr_S7_td_Surf_FD_185594 | JGI IMG/M metagenome (GOLD analysis project Ga0208390, IMG submission 185594) | Marine microbial communities from Southern Atlantic Ocean transect - Knorr_S7_td_SurfaceA_ad_6m_LV_A (SPAdes) (version 2) | ecosystem: Environmental > Aquatic > Marine > Oceanic | place...
TTGATTCTTTTTGGAATTCAAAGAATTTGGTTTCTTTTACTAGTTCCAATTCTTTTTTTCTTGGACAGTACTAATTTTGCTAAAAAAGCAAAAACAATAATTTTTACTTCAGTGTTTGTGATATTAGTAAACATTAATTCTTTTAATGAATTTTTAGGGAGTATTTTGAATTCAAATTCTCAATATAACATTTTGAGAGAATCACCTGGTCACAATACGCCTTCAATATATTTAGGTCTATTAAATATATTGAATATTGACTCAAATATAATTTTACTTACCATCTACGTCTTAGTGGTTATCTATATTTTGTTTTTAATTTTAAGAAAATTAAAAATTTCTACTGATATAAAACTTATAACAACTTTCACTTTTGTTTTACTCATCAATCCTTATCTAAAGCCTTATCATTTTATTTTTATTGTTCCTTGTTTATTACTAGTTAGTGATTCTTTTCTTAGAGATAAGAGAAGCATTATCACTGCAATTATTTTGCCAAATTTGTTTTGGATAATATTTTCAAACTTATCTTCGGGCACTTCTTTAGGATTTTTTCAATTATTGTTCATAATTGCATTTATTATTAATCTGATATCTTTAGACAAGGAAAAAAATGAAATTGATCGATTTAAGATCTGATACAGTCACTAAACCTGACAAAAATATTATTGAGGAGGCTTTACAGGCTAAATTAGGAGATGATGAGTATGGTGAAGACCCTACTGTGAATAATCTTCAAGAAAAATGTGCAGAACTCTTAGGTTTTGAAAGTGGCCTTTTTGTTTCTTCTGGACTTATGGGAAATCAAATCTCACTACTAATTCACAATTCACCTGGTACTGAAGTTATAACAACATCTGATTCGCATATTAAAAATTATGAACATGGTGCAGCTTCATTTCTTTCTAGAGTTCAATTTAGAGAAATTGATCATAAAGATGGGGCGTTAAATTTAGATTCAATAAAAAGTGTTTATGAAAAATCAAAAGTACATAAACCTCAAATTAAGACTATTGCACAAGAAAATACTCATTTAGCATCAGGAGGGTCGATAGTTTCTTATAACCATCTTGCTGAAGTTTATTCTTTTGCAAAAGAAATAGGTATAAATATTCATATAGATGGAGCAAGATTATGGCATGCAATACTGGGTGAGGGATCTACAACAAATTATGGAAATATTTCTGACAGTTTGACTTTTTGTTTTTCAAAAGCATTGGGTGCTCCTATTGGTTCAATGCTTCTTGGCAGTAAGGAATTTATTACAGAAGCCAGAGAGTACCGAAAAATACTTGGAGGTGGAATGAGACAAGTAGGAGTCATTGCTTCAATGGCAGACAAATCACTAGATTTACGGGAAAGGATATTAGAGGACCACCAAAAAGCCAAAGATGTTTTCGATTTTATTTGCGAAAAACAAGAATTTGATGGCTTTTTTAAAGCTGAATATAAAAATACAAATATGATATTTCTTAAATTTAGTGATGGAGCAAATTCACAAAATTTTATAAAAAATCTAGAAAAAGAAGGTGTGCTATCAGGATTAATAAATGATAAAACAGTTAGGCTAGTTTTTCATAAAGATGTTTCAACTAATGATTTGGTACATGTAAAAGAGAAAATTTATTCCTCTTCGTTAATTTGATTCCATTCAGTAATCGATTTTTCTGAGAGATTAACCAAAATCATAGTTCCTACAATAGACGACAGATTAACCGCAAATATATATATAGCTACATCGTTAAAGCAATCACCACTAGAATCAGCTAGGCAGAATGCATTTCCTAAAAGATAACCTATGTAAGTAGAAAATAAAATAACTATAGCAAAAATTAAAAAACGTGTTTTGTTGCTAAATCTCATATTTATATTAACTTTAGCTTATTATGAATTTTCCTAGTCCTTGGATAACGATTTTAACTTTTGTTGCAATATTTTTTTCGGGTTTCTTTTCTTTTATGTTTAGTAAAAAGACTGTGGAGTTATATTTATCAAAAGTTGAAACTAAATTTTTAAAATCTTTAGAACCACTTATCGGATCAATTGGATTTGTCTCTTCATTTGGATTAAGTTTACTAATTTTATATTATTTTATAATTCAAGTAAGTTAAATAACCTAACTATGTCAACGTGCGTACTATATTATTTTCAATAAATTGAATCTCACAATTATCAGGCCTGTACATTGAAAAACTTTCGTCATTTGTAAAAAAATATGTAAATGCTCTAATTGTGTCTTGATGAGAGATAAATAATGTATTTACATTATTATTGTATTCTATCGCAACTCTTTCATATACACTTTTTAAAGTCTCCTCAACGGGACTTAAATCTAAAGATGATTTTCTTTCTGAATATTCTTTTGAAGATTTAATCTCTACAATCGTCTTTCCTATCCAATTGTTAATTCCAGTCCACTCAGTTAGATTGCTTGAAATAAAAATAGGAGTTTTTAAAATTTCAGAGATTATTGAAGAGGTTTCGCGTGCTCTTAATAGGGGAGATGTAATAATTTTTTGAATTTTTTTATTACTATTTTTTAATAATTTTCCAGCTGCAACACTCTGTTCTTTCCCCTTATCACTTATTTGAAATCCTGGTAAATTAGCATACTGAATATTTTTCTTATTTAATACCTCTGCATGTCTTAAAAATAAGTTTGTCATAAATTTAGCGTAGTGTGATAAATGATTAATATCTATATATGGGATTAAACAAAAAAGAACAAGAAATTTTAAATCAAATTGAGCAAGAACTTTTAAAAGAAGATCCTGAACTTGCGAATACAGTAAAAGAATCAACTCTTTCCAAATACACAAGAACTAGAGCTGTAGTCTCATTTTTTATATTTTGTATAGGACTTTTAACTATGTTTAGTACCTATATTATTCAACCAACTATAGCCTTGGCCGGTTTTGTTGTTATGGCTTTGTCTGCTTACATTTTTGTATCCAATACAAGAGCACTTTTAAATGCTGAAAACATATCTGAATGGAATTTTAAACAAGTTTATAAAATTTTAAGAAACAAAGATACCTCTAGACAAAATTAAAACTTTTAATTAAATTAAATATACATCAATTTTTTTATAGGAGTAAGGTTTTGAAAAAAGATGCATTTACATCTAAGCAAGCTTGTTATTTATCTGGCTGCACATCTCATCAATTAAGATACTGGGACAAAGTAAACCTTGTAAATCCTTCAATACAATCATCAAATGGAAAACCTGGTGTTCCTAAGATGTATTCTTTTAGAGATATTGTTGCATTAAGAGTAATTAAAACTTTACTTGATAATGGAATGAGTATTCAAAGAGTTAGGAGAGCATGGAGATACTTGTCAAAAAATGGTGATTTGATTCAACATTTATCTGAAGTAAAATTAGTTTCAGATGGAAGCACAATTTATTCTGTTGATGATGATGAGGTGCTCGATGCTCTTAAAAATGGACAACTTACATTTTTTGAGACAATTGATAACATCACAAAAGAAGTTAAAGATGATGTATCAAAATTTGAGTTAGATAAAGAAAGATTTTTAAATTTATTGACTAAAGTAGAAGATGATGTACTTAGTCAACAACTGCAAGCATAGAATTTTTACTTCATATTAACTTATGGAAAAATATCGTAGCCACAGAACTCTTATTCTAAATTCCACTTACCAGCCGCTATCTGTGGTTCCGTTCAATAGAGCAATATCGTTATTAATAAACAAAAAAATAAATTCTATAAATGATTCTGAAATAATATTTAAATCAGAAAGTAAAAGGATTGCTTTACCTAATGTTGCATTATTGAATTATTTTGTGAATGCACCTTACTCAAGGAGAGTTGCATTGAATAAGGAAAATATCTTCATAAGAGATTTTTATACTTGTCAATATTGTGGATCACAAGCAGAATCAGTAGACCATATTATACCTAAGTCTAAAGGAGGTGAACATATCTGGGATAATGTTGTTGCTTGTTGTAAAAAATGCAATTTAATTAAAGCCGATAAAGATCTCACAGATACAAGGTTAAAACTAAAAAGAAATCCTCAAAGACCTGTAGGAGCTTTTTGGATAAAAACAATCGTTGGTTCAAATCCAGATCCATCATGGGAAGAATATTTAATTTCAGCATAAAAAATTTTTTATCAAAAAGTGTTGCAAAGTGGTAGATAGTGTCATATAATGTGTAAAAGTGGTTCAAGGCACGAAAGGCGGAGAAAGTGTTCCTTGGTGAGTTTCAACATACAATGGACTCTAAAGGTAGGGTTGTAATACCATCCAAGTTTAGAGAAGAGCTTCAACAGGGCTGTGTGATCACCAAGGGGCAAGACAACTGTCTCCAAATACTAACTAAATCAAATTGGGAAGAGGAGGCAATAAAAATGGCTTCACTTCCATCAACAGATAGAACATCAAGGCAATTAAGAAGGGCTTTATTCAGTGGTGCTATTGATGTAAAAATAGACTCAGCAGGAAGGGTGCAAATACCTGAAAACTTGCGAGTATATAGCGGAATTGATATCAACGAAGAAGTGACTGTAACTGGTTCAGGCCCTGTTGTGGAAGTATGGTCGACTAGAAGTTGGAAAAAAATTCAAAATGAAGCTGATCAAGCCTTTGCAAATATAAACGAAGTGAAAGGATAAGTTCATAGCCAGCTCTCTAGACAACTAAATTGGAACACCCTTACTCCGCCCAACTTTCCAATTGGTGCCAGTGCTAGAGAGCTGGGTATGAATAACAACAGGGTAGGTTACTTAAAGCATGACGGAGTAATGATATCCGAGGTTAATTCGATAGTATCAAATACACCTGCAGGAATATTTGTCGATGCTACTTATGGTTATGGTTCACATTTTAACTACTTAAAGCAAAATAATAATCACTTAGAGTTTATAGGAATAGATAGGGATATCGAAGCTGTTCATAATTCTTCAGATGAAATTTCACATATAAATTTTTCGAAAATTACTGATTTATTATCTTCTAAGAATATTTTAAATATATCTGGAGTTTTTTATGACTTTGGTGTCTCATCACATCAAATTGATAACTCAGATAGAGGATTTTCATATTTGAATTCGGGACCACTAGACATGAGAATGAACCAAGATGACAAAATTACTGCAGACGAGGTATTAAACCAATTTGAAGAAGAAGATATTGCGAATATTTTGTATAAATATTCTGGTGAAAAAAATTCTCGTAAAATCGCAAAAGCAATTTATAACTCAAGGCCATTAAAATCTACTGAAGAGCTTTCAAAAGTTTTGAAAAATGTATTAGGAAAACAGAATCCAAAATATATCAATCAGACAATAAAAAGATGTTTTCAAGCAATAAGAATTTATATCAATAATGAACTTGAAGAGATTACTTTATCAATAAGTAAAATTAAAAACTTTATTAAACCGGGTGGTGTAATTGTTTGCTTGACCTACCACTCTCTTGAAGACAAAATCGTTAAAGATATTTTTAATGATATAACTGTTAGATGTGTTTGCAATCCGAGAATACCAATTTGCAATTGCGATAATATTCAAGAATTTAGATTTGGTAATAATAAAAAATTATATCCCTCAGATGATGAAATCAAAAATAATTCACGATCAACTTCAGCTACTTTGAGATATGTTGTGAAAATATGAAATTTAGAAATATTATGTTGTTAATGGCAAGTTTTTTTATTTTGTCAATGCTATCAGACTTGTATTACAACTTAAAAATTAATGAATTGTCAAGCGATTTGGAGCAAATTAACAATGAAATTTTACAACTTGAAATTGAAAAGTCAAAGGTTTATCTAAAACATACTGAAGAATTTTCAATTGGAAATATTGAAAAACTTTCAAAAGAAATTAATTTTAAAAGATTAGATATTCACAAGAAAAATTTTGATCTAGTAAAACCCTACAAGTTGGTTGAAGAATCTAATCCTATAATTGTTTTAGGTTTTGGTAAATGAATAATTATCAAAGATTAAAAAATTATTTTTTAATCTTTGTTTTACTATTTACAGTTGTTGGTTCATCATATGTTTTCATGTCTACAGTTTATGATCTTCAATTTACTAATTCTGATTATTTTAAAAACCAAGCATTGTCATATCGAGTTAAAACTGAAAAGATAAAAGCATCAAGGGGGAGTATTTATGATAAAAATCTTTTGGTATTATCTTCTAGCTCAAGATCTTACAATGTTGGAATTTTTCCAAAAAAAATTGATAATTTAGATGAAGTATTAAACCTACTATCCGCAATTCTATTTATAGAAAGAGATGTATTACAAAAAAGAATAGTTTCTACGTCAAATTTTTTCTATCTTGATAGAAATATAGATTACGAAAAAGGAGATGAAATTAAAAGCTGGAATCTCGAGGGTGTGGTTTTAGAAGAATCATTTAATCGAGTTGTACACTCTAATTCAGTTTCAAAAATTATAGGAAAAGTTGATCCTGATGAGAACGGGATAGAAGGGTTGGAACTTTATTTTGATTCATCGCTTAAAGGAATAGATGGTGAAGTCAGGTATGAAGCATCACCAAATGGAAAAATTATTCCACAAGCACCGATTGAAACAGTTCAACCAACTCATGGAAAGGATTTAATTTTAACCCTAGATTCCGAGCTACAATTTATTAGTGAAAATTTATGCTCTGAGGCACTGGACAAAACAGAAGCATTAAACTGCTCTATTGTCTTTGCAAACGCCAATACAGGCGAAATATTAATTGCTGCTGAAAAAAGTGCATATCTTCAAGATAGTTTAAACATAGACTTACTAAGTATTAGAGCTCAATACGAGCCGGGTTCTTCATTAAAAATTTTTTCTATTGCAGCTGGTATTGAGCAAGGATTATTTGATGAAAATACAAAATATCTTGTAAACGATACCATTGAAATCATAGAGGGTTCTTGTAACAAATACTACGATGGTCTCAAAGGATGTTATAGAGATTTTTTAAAGCATGATCCGTATGAAATTTCTGTCAAGGAAATAATAGAGCGCTCATCAAACGTTGGAACAATTCTTGCAACTAAAGATCTGGATATAAATTATCTAGAAGATTATCTTCACAAATTTGGTTTTGGTGAAAGAACAGGTATCGAATTGACAGGTGAGATTAAAGGAAATTTTACTGAATACAATATTTGTAAAACTTGTTTAAGTTCATTATCTATAGGTTATTCAGTTAATGTAACTCAAGCTCAAATGGTTAAAGCATACAGTATTATTGCAAATGGCGGTAAGAGTATAAATTTGTCATTAATTAAAAAACCACAAGAAAATTCAAATGTTGAACAAGTAATCAGTTCAGAAATGTCAGAAAGATTAAGAAATCTGCTGATAAATGTTGTAGAGGGTGTTAATGGAACAGGGAAGTCATTAAAACTAAATAATTATATCATAGGGGGGAAGACTGGAACTAGTAGGACTCATATTGAAGGAGTTGGATATTCAGATTTTAGATTCAATACTTCTTTTACAGGCTTTATTGAAACATCAGAAGGACCTTTTGTTGGATCTGTAATTTTGTGGGGAGCTTCTGTTAATCCTGCATCTGAGTACGTTACAGGAGGTTCAACTGCTGCTCCAATCTTTAAAACAATTGTTAGCAATCTAGTACCAGGAGAGTAATGGATAAAATTTACAATTTTGAACAATACCAAGGATTGAATTTAGATTATTCATTAATCGTGAATTCAACACTTGACATAAAACATGGTTCAATTTTATGTATTAATAATGAAGATGCAGATAAGCTTGATTATTTAATTAACCAAGCATTGAAAAAAGATGTAGATAAAATTTTAACAAGTTCAAAATCTAAAATTTCCAATGAAAAGGTATTCAGGTTTGGAGACTACGAAAAAGTTTTTGATGATGTTTTACATAACATATATCCATCTTATAAAAATAAAACCTATTTTGGTGTTACTGGGACAAATGGAAAAACAACTACAGCTTATTTATTAAATTCTCTCCTTGGAGATTCATCAATTTTTGTTGGAACAATTGATGACGATAATCTTTTTGAATTTACTAATGAGAAACACCTAACTACGCCAAAATTATTTAATCTTGTAAAAATGCTGTCTTTGCTTGATAAAAATATAAACAATGTAGTTCTTGAGGTATCTTCTCATGCATTAACTCAGAAAAGATTGAATGGTTTACATTTCAAAATGTCAGGATTTACAAATTTAAGCCAAGATCATTTAGATTACCACAACTCAATGGAGGAGTATTTTCAAGCAAAAACAAAGTTATTTAATAAAAACACTTCAGAAGAGTTTGCATACATAGTTTCAGACTATGGAGAAAAATTAAATGCACTATATGATTTCAGAGGAATATCTATCGGAAATACAAATGATAACAAAGTTCAACTCAATTCATATAGTCATAATTCAATTGATTTTGATATTGATGGCGTCAATATAAACTCGAAACTTCATATATCAGGACCAGAAATTATTTATAATTTTTTATTGGCTTTTAGTATGGCTTATTATTCAAAGGTCAAAGACATTGGTGAACTTAAAAAGCAAATTCCACTCCTCAAAAACCCAAATGGAAGATATGAAGTTATCAATTATAAAAATGGTGAAATCATAGTTGATTATTCCCATACACCTGAAGCAATAGAAAAAGTAATTAAATACACAAAAGAAAGATATAGAAAAGATGTAATTGTAGTTTTTGGAGCTGGTGGCAATCGTGATAAATCAAAAAGAAAGTTTATGGGAGAAGCATCGCAATATGCAGATAAGATAATTATCACAAATGACAACCCTAGAAAAGAAGACCAGCTTGATATATCTAAACAAATACTTGAAGGAATTAATCTTAAGAAAAATGTAGAAGTTGTTTTAGATAGAAGAGAAGCAATTAGCAAAGGTATAAACCTATTAGATGGAAACAGCACACTACTAGTATTAGGTAGGGGACATGAAAAATTTCAAGAAATAGGAGACAAGTTGTTTCAATTTGCTGACATTCAAGTTGTTAAAGAAGTGTTAGGTATCAAATGATTGGAATAATTGTATCAGGAGGATTAAGTTTTTTATTTGTACTTATATCTACATATTTAGGAGTAAATTATTTTAAGAGTAGAAATATAGGGCAAAATATTCAAGAAGAAGTTATTCACCACGAACATAAAAAAGGAACGCCTACAATGGGTGGAATATTCTTGATAATTGGTACTTCATTTGGATTTTTTGTCTCACACATTAACTTTTGGACAATAGGTAGAGGTTTTGAGGTTGTTTTAAGAAGTATTAATCAGGATGTCTTAGCCTTATTAATTATTGCTATAGCAATGGCATTAGTTGGGCTGGTTGATGACTATTTAAAGGTAAAAGGTAATAGAAATTTAGGTCTTACGGTCAAACAAAAATTTGTTCTACAATTTTTAGCAGGTTTACTAGCAGCTGTATATATTTACAATCTTGGTTATTCGACTCAATTTTATATTTTCAGTGGCTTTGGCATTGATATTGGGTTTTTTAAATGGGTACTAATAGTTCTTGTCTTTGTAGGTATAACAAATGCAGTTAATCTTACAGATGGTCTAGATGGTCTTGTAGCGGGAAGTAGCTCAATTAGCTTTGCTGGTATATTAGTTATTTCATTTTGGATATATAGACATCCACAATATTACTCAAAATTTGTTAGTGATTCATTTTTAACTGTAGATATTTCACTTTTGATTTCATCAGTGTCAGGTGCTTGTTTAGGATTTCTATGGTGGAACACAAATCCAGCTAAAATAATTATGGGTGATGTGGGATCTCATTTTATTGGTTCAATGTTTCCGTTGATATTGATATCACTTGGTGCAGAAGGATTGCTTGTATTTTTTTGCTTTTTGTTTTTAGTAGAAGCTGGGTCAGTCATAATTCAAGTTGTTTCATTTAGATATAGAAAAAAAAGAATTTTTAAGATGGCACCATTGCACCATCATTTTGAAATGAAAAACTGGGCTGAAACAACAATAATTGTTAGATTTTGGATTATTAATGGAATTTTTGTCGTACTGGGTCTTGGACTCTTTTATGCTGACTGGGTTTTGTTTGGAAATTAAGTGAAAAAATTAATATTTGGATATGGGGAGACAGGCAAAGCCGTAGAGCAATTTTATATAAAAAATAAAACAGATTACGAGATTTACGATGATAATATCCCTGAATTAGATACAGATATTAGTAATCAACTTTCAGAATTTGATGAAGTTATAATTTCACCAGGTGTTCCGCCAGATAACTTACTTTTATCAAAAATTAAGTCTCAAAATATAAAAATTTCTACTGATTTAGATCTCTTTACACAATTTCGAGAAAAAAGTATAAAAATAATTGGAGTAACTGGAACAAATGGCAAGACATCATTTGTTAACATTGTTACAGAATTTTTAAACAAAAATGGATATTCTGCAATATCATCTGGCAACATTGGAAGCTCGCCATTGAATTCAATAAAAAAGAACTATGATTATCTCGTATTAGAATTATCCAGTTATCAACTGTATTATTCTGAAAATTTGTTGCTTGATTATGGTGTAGTGTTAAATATTGCAAGTGATCATTTAGATTGGCATGGTAATTTTCAAAATTATTTAGAAGCCAAGTCCAAGATCATTAAATTTACTAAAAAGAATAATCTTTTGGTTTATAGTGAATTAATTCGAGAGAATATGGATATCGCACATAAAGAAAATGCCAACCCTCTTTTCTCATCGATTGAGGATATAAAATTACCTTTGTCAAACGATTTGTTAGTGCCTTTCGTAGATTTGATTTATTTATTAGATTTACAAATAGAGAATATTGAAAAAGCATGTCATAGATACTTAGTAGGTTTGAATCAATTAGAACATAGATTTGAGAAAGTTGAGTTTAGTGGAAATATAAATTTTATAAATGATTCAAAAGCTACAAATCTTCATGCTGTTTCAAATGCTATACATAGGTCAAAAAATATAATTCTTGTCCTTCATGGTTTAACCAAGAATATTCCCAGTAAAGAATTAAAACTTACTAATGAAGTAAAGAAAATTATTGTACAATCCGAAATGAATTTAGATTTAAATAATTTTAAGGGAAAGACTATTTATTATAAATCTATCAATGAAATTAAAAACTTAATTAAATCAGAGATGAATGATGGAGATACTGTTCTCTTTTCATGTGGAGGTGCAAGTTTCAATGAGTTTAAAAACTACAAAGACAGAGGTAATTTTTTCAAAAAACTAGTAAGAGAGATTGAAAATGAAATTTAAAATCTATCTTGATGAATATTTGAAAAAACTTAATGAAATTTCCGTAATACTTTTATTAATTTTTGGAGTATTTTTAGTTTCTTCTGCAACAGCTGTTGAGTCTCAAAGAATTTACTCAGATAGTTTTTTCATGATTGCAAATCATGGATTGGGCATAATAATTGGAACTGGGCTGTTTTTTTTGATTAAAAGATTCAATTATTTGTACCTTTTTAAAATTCTGACACCTATCGTACTAGCAATGCTTGGTGCTTTATTCGTTCTACCCACCATGGGTGTAAATCTTTTTGGTAGTACTCGTTGGTTAGATATTGGTACAATAAGAATCCAACCTAGTGAATTAGCAAAACCTATAATTATTCTTTGGGTAGCAAGACATTTGTCAAATAACAAAATACAGGAACATGATCTGAAGACTTTGTTGCGAGCTGGATTTATTCCAGGGTTAGCAATTATTCTTATTTTTCTTCAACCTGATTTTGGGACGACTGCAACTATTGCTTTCATAGTTTTAATACAATTTTTATTTTCAAAGATAAAATTCATATACCCAGCCTTATTTTCAATCGTAGGGTGGTTCATTGGAAGGTATTATATAGAATCAGAATTTTATAGAGCTGAGAGGCTAAGAGTTTGGAGCGAGGGGATTTGCAATCAGGGTCAAGAACTCCTTGGTGCTTGCTTTCAAGTTCATCAAAGTAGAATTGCAATCAGTTCTGGAGGCATGTTTGGATTAGGTCCAGGCACTTCACGGGCAAGATGGGGATCTCTACCAAGCGCTTATTCTGACTTCATATCTGCAATTATTGGCGAAGAGTACGGTTTTATTGGTTATCTGATATTTATATTTATTCTTTCAGTATGCATAATTAGTTTCTTTTTGATTGCCGTAAGAGAAGAAAATGAATTTAAAAAGATATTTATTTCTGGTCTAGGAGCTTGGGTGCTTTTTCAATCTGTTTTAAATTTAGGCGCTTCTGTATACTTATTACCAATAACAGGAATTGTATTGCCATTTGTATCATATGGAGGTACGGCAATGGTTTCTATTTTTGTAGCTCTTGGGATAATGCATTGTAGGGTCGATGAGTAAAGGTGTATTTTTATGTGTTGGAACTGGTGGCCATGTATTGCCAGCTTATAATGTTATAAAATCAATGCTCAATCAGGGTTTAGATAAAAAAAATATTTTAGTAGTTACTGATGAGAGAGGTGTTGAGTATTTCAAAGACAAAGATATTGAAATTATAGTTTATCCATTTGTTTCTTCACAAAAAGGTATTGGTGCATATTTACTCAAATTAATTAAAATGTTAAAGAGTATTATTTTTTTATATAAATCTTTAAAAAAACATAAACCTCAATTTCTTTTTACTACTGGTGCATATATTGCACCTATTTCAGCTATTGTTTCAAAGTTATTAAATGTAAATTTCTACATACAAGAACAGAACGTATATTCAGGTTTAGGAAATAAAATTGCAGCCCCTTTTTCAAATATTGTATTTACATCTTTTCCAGATACTCAAAACATTCAAAAAAACAAAATTAATTATTGTGGTCCAATTTTGAATTTAGATTTAAATTACAAAAAAACTAAAGTAAATTCTAATTTTACAATTGGTTTTCAAGGTGGAAGTCAAGGTTCAGAAGAAATAAATAATCTTGTCTATAAAATTTGTGAAGATAAAAGATATTTAGATGTGGATATTGTCCACATTGCTGGTAAGGATAATGCAATAGCTAATACCAGCCGAATAAATTACTTTCCTCATAATTATATTCATGATATGGAATTGTTTTACAATTCAATTGACTTACAAGTATCTCGTGCAGGCGGGGGGGTACTAGAAGCTGCATACTTGGATATTTTCCAGTTACTTATTCCTTTCAAACATGGAACTACCTCATCTCACCAGCGACTTAATGCTGAATATTTGGAAAAAATAAATGCAGCAAAAATTATTGATAATTACGATGATTTGACGAATGAAATTGATAATTTTATAAAAAATAAAAATAAAAAAATAAATAAATTTAAAATTGAAGCAGGAAATTCAGTAATCAGTGAAATATTGTTAGATGAGCTTATTAAATAGTTTCAATAAAGTCTTCATAATGGGTATTGGTGGCTCAGGTATGAGCTCAATTGCTAAATACCTCAAACAAAAGGGCTATCATGTAGAGGGTTATGACCAAAGAATCTCTTATATTACTAATATACTAGAAAACGATGGTGTAAGAACTTATCAAAATTATGAGGATTTTATATACGAGAAAGATGTGCTTTATATAATCTCGTCAGCTGTGAATCTTAATAATACTTTTCTTAAAAATTTTAAAAAAAATAAAAACGTTATTTCAAGACCAAATTTTTTCAGAGAGCTATCAAATGAAAAAGACATTATTGGAATTACTGGCACTCATGGAAAAACTTCTACAACAGCTTTGGTTTCTCATATATTTCAATTTAATAATAAAAATGTATCATTTATTTACGGAGGAGTCAGTAGTTTTGGTTACCTTGGTGGTCATTGTGGTGAAGACAACCTTCCCCTAATACTTGAAACTGATGAAGCTTTTAATACATTTAAAAATATAAATATAAAAGATTTAATTGTTACAAATATAGACAATGATCATCTGGATTTTTATGGATCGTATGAAAATTTAATTGATGCATTCAGTTACGTAATCAAAAATGTAAAAGGTGTAAAAGTTTTAAATTATGACGATAAGAATCTTTGCTTAATAAATGATAAAAGTACAATTTCCTATTCATCAACAAAAAACTCAGATTATAAAATACAAACCCCTAGTTCCTTTGAATACAAAAATAAAACCTATCAAGTTTCAACTAAGTTAATTGGAGACCACTATTTGTCAAATATTGTAGCTGCAATCGCAATTTGTAATGTTTATGGAATATCGATAATAGATAGCTTAAATGCTATCTCTGAATTCGCTGGTGTCAAAAGAAGAATAGAGTATATAGGGTCCTATAACAATACTAAATTCTATGATGATTATGGACATCATCCGACAGAAATGAAGGCAACTATCAGCGCTTTAAATAATATAACTGATGGCAAATTATATGTTATTTTCCAACCTCATCGCTATACAAGAACGCGAGATAATTTTGAAGAATTTCAGCGCAGTTTAGATATTGCTGATGTCCCAATAGTTACAGACATTTATTCAGCTGGAGAAGAGCCAATCCCAGGAGTATCGAGTAAAAACTTTTCAAACAGCAAAATCAAATACATTAAATCAATTCGATCCGTACCAATTTTTATTAAAAATAATATTAAACCCGGAGATACTGTTTTAACTCTTGGTGCCGGAGATATTA
>Ga0208390_1000470_pt1 | contig 14590 bp, 11 predicted proteins | sample Knorr_S7_td_Surf_FD_185594 | JGI IMG/M metagenome (GOLD analysis project Ga0208390, IMG submission 185594) | Marine microbial communities from Southern Atlantic Ocean transect - Knorr_S7_td_SurfaceA_ad_6m_LV_A (SPAdes) (version 2) | ecosystem: Environmental > Aquatic > Marine > Oceanic | place...
TGAAAAATTAGTCCCATCGTTGCCTATTACAAGTCCCTTAAATTTGCCAGATTCACACAAAGAGGCAGCTTCAGAAAGACCTTCCATGATGAGAGGATCAATTGAATTCATTTTACTTATAAACTCAGCAAGAAGAATTTCATCACCCATATCCCATAACTTAATCGATGGATTTTTGAAAATTTCCATTTTACCTCTGCTAATATCCGAAACTGAAAGATAACCCTCTGGCTTTGGAATCTTAGCATATTCACCGTCTATTGTAAAGTAATTTAGATTATTATCATTTTCCGAATAGAAATTACCATCTCCTATAATCTCTAAAATCTTGGGCACTTCCAAACCCTCACTTTTTAGTTTATCTGTAAACCATGAAGGACCTAATGCATCTAACATCTCAAATGGTCCTTTCTTCCACAAAAAACCATTTTTCATTGCTATGTCTACATTAACTATATTTTGCGTAATTTCAGGAACTAAAGATGCTGCATATGACAAAGTTTTAGAGAGAACTTGCCAAGCAAATTTGCCTCCTTTGTCATCATACTCAACCAACGCTCTAAGACTCTTCTTGGCAGCTTTAACACTTCGTAAATTTTTAGGTTTAATCGATTTAGAATAATTACCAGTCTTCAAGTCTCTTGATTCTTTGACTTTGGAACCGGAAGATAAATTAAGTCTGTAAAATCCACCCTTACCTTTTCTACCCGTATATCCAGAATCTACCATATCAGAAAATAATTGACTTATACCTAATTTTTCCTGTTCTGAGTAAGCAATACAGTATGGATCTGTCTCTGGTAGGTTTGAAATCATACTGCTTGTAACGTGGGGAATTAAATCTATACCTACTACATCAGCTAAACCGAACAATCCTGTTTTTGGAGCTCCAATAGGCCGACTCATGACTGCATCTGCTTCTTCTACAGTTAGACCCGACTTAACAGCTTCAACCATTCCTACTAAGGTCCAATAAGTTCCTATTCGATTTCCAATAAAACCTGGAGTATCATTGCACACAACTACTTCTTTCCCAAGATTTTTATCACAAAAATCTGAAACTATTTGAACTTTTTCTTGACTAACTTCACTACCTGAGACTATTTCAAGTAATCGAAGATATCTTGGGGGATTAAAAAAATGAGTGATCATAAAATCCTTAGCAAAAGATTCAGCCATTCCTTCTACAAGCTGTTCTCTAGGAATAGTAGAAGTATTTGATGTAACTATTGAACCTTTCTTTCTAAACTCCTCAATTTTTCTAAAGACATTATGCTTTACATCTAGCCTCTCCAAAACTACTTCAATAATCAAGTCTGCATCATTTATTAAATCTAAATTGTCCTCGATGTTTCCAGTAGTTATAAGTTTAGCATTTCTTCTATGCATTAAAGGAGTAGGACTTCCCAACTTAACTGGCTTAAGCATATTACTAACTGCACTTTCGGCTATTACATTACGATTAGTTGCGCCATCTGGCACTATGTCTAAGAGTGTTACAGGAAAACCTGCATTGGCAACTTGAGCAGCAATTCCACTACCCATCAGACCAGCACCAATTACTGCGACATTATTAATATTCATTTAAGCCCTTTCTAAAACTGTTGCACAACCTTGTCCGCCTCCTACACACATGGTTGACAAGGCATAGCGTTTTCCGGTTTCTTTCAATAAAGATGCTGCTTTACCTGTAATCCTAGCACCACTAGCGCCCAAAGGATGTCCCATCGAAATAGCTCCGCCATGAATATTCAACTTGGACATCTCAACTCCTAATTCCTTTGCACATGCTAAACTCTGTGCTGCAAAAGCTTCATTCATTTCAATAACATCAACATCTTCTAATTTAATTCCAGCTCTTTTGAGAGCCTTCTGAGAAGATAGAACGGGGCCAATTCCCATTATCTCAGGGCTGCAACCTGATATTGCCATTCCACGTATGTATGCTAGAATTTCTAAGCTATTCTTATTAGCATAATCTTCCGAGCAAACTATAACTGCAGCAGCACCATCGGTTAGTGGTGATGAAGTTGCAGCAGTAACTACTCCATCTTTATCGAAAGCAGGTTTAAGCTTAGCCATAGTCTCTAAAGATGTTTCTGGTCTGACACACCCGTCCTCGGTAACTCCGTTAATCGAGATAATTTCATCTTCAAACTTTTTTTGATCATTTGCGCTTGCAGCTTTTTGATGACTCTCTAAGGCCATTTTCTCTTGCTCAACTCGATTTATAAAATGCTTCTTAGCTAAGTTTTCAGCTGTGTGACCCATTCCGATATACGCATCTACATCGATTAAACTTGGATTTAGCATAGGATTGAATCCGGGCATTGGAACTCTACTCATTGATTCGACGCCACCTGCAATAAACAAATCACCAGAGCCTGACATTATTGCACCTGCAGCTTGGTGTATTGCTTGCATAGATGAAGCGCAGAACCTGTTGACAGTTACACCACCGACACTTTTTGGAAGGTCAGACAGAAATACAACATTCCGAGCCAAATTCATCCCTTGCTCGGCTTCAGGAAAAGCACATCCAAGAATTAAATCTTCCACATCATCAACCTTTATCTTATATTTTTCAATTAAGCCATTAACTACACCTGCAGCCAAATCATCTGGTCTAACTTTCGCCAAGCCTCCCTTTTTAGCCGGTGTAAATGCTGAACGGACATAACCACATATCACTGCGTCATTGCTCATGTTAAATATTCATTGAAAATTTAGTATATAAAGGTAAGGAAACTGACTAATTTTATAAAACATTTAAATAGTCTGAAGCTAAACTGACCCTTTAAATAGAAGTAGAAATGATACAATATATGCAAGGGTTAAGTCAGGAGGATAAATTAAAATCTGAAAAAGAAATTAAGATACTAACACAATTAGGATTATCTAAAGATGAGGCTCAAGTTTACCATGTATTATTAGTCTCTAAAGAATCTACTGTTGGAAAAATCAGTAGGTCTATTAATTTCTCACGTGCTAAAATTTACGGAATTGTCGATAACTTATTGGCAGAGGGAATTGTAGTTGAAGGAAATAAACACCCAAAAACATATTTTCCAGTTGATCCAAAGGATATATCTGAAAGAAAATTAAAATCTATCCAGAAAGCATCAAAATTGGTTGATGAACAATTAGCTCCGTTATTCAAATCAAAACCTGTAGACTATTTAGAAACTCTAACAGTTAAAGATATGGAAATATTTTCACAAGTAGTAGACATGTGTGAAAGAGCAAGTGAGACCATAGATGTTATTGCAGCAATACTTCCATCTGAAATGCCTCGTAACGTCTGCAGAGCTTTTTCTGATGCAAGCGGTAGAGGAGTAAAAGTCAGAATGTTATTTCCTGATAAAGAAACTAATTTAGATTTAAGTCGCTTAGAAGGCTATTTTGAAGTAAAATTGGCAAAATCAATACCTGCTGCAGGAATTATACTAATAGATAATAGTGAATTCTGCGTAGGTGGACTAGATGTCCCTGAATCCGAAAACACACTCCTAGGAATGTGGATGAATCAACCTGAACTAGCTAGACTTGCTAGGCTAATATTTGATAATCTTTATGATTCTGCTGAAACATATAAGAGTTAACACAATTCAAAGACCGGGCAGCGTTCCAAATAGATAGTAATAGATGATTGCAGATAAACCATAAAAGAAAATAAATATTTTCAGATATCTAAATAATGCTCTTAATATGAAACCTCCAGTTGATATGTTATCTTTAGGTTCATCATCTGCATGAGCAAAAGGATCCTTGTCCTTAACATCCAATCTCGTCATGTAACGCCATAGTCAAGTTAAATTAAAGATATCTATTAAGACAACTAATATTAATTGAGGTCTCATGATCGTAACATGAGTTCTCACCCAAATAATGAGCCTATTCTAAGTTATGAGCCTGGAAGCGATGAAAAAGAAGCTTTACTCAAAGAATTAAACAGACAAATGGAGGAAGTTATCGAAATTCCTTGCATTATAAATGGTGAAAAAATTTACACTAATAATACAGTCACACAAGTCATACCTCATAACCATAGTCATATACTCGCAAACGTTCACCTAGCGGGTAAGAACGAAATTGAAAAAGCCTGCCAATCTGCAATAAATGCTCAAAACGATTGGATAGAACTTGGAATGGATAAAAGAGCTGCTATCTTTGAAAAGTGTGCAGAACTGCTAGCCGGCAAATGGAGGATGAAGATAAATGCAGCTACAATGCTAAACCAAAGTAAAACCGCTTTCCAAGCTGAAATCGATGCAGCCTGTGAATTAATTGACTTTTGGAATTTTAATGCTTTTTATGCAAGAGAATTTCACGACCAATACCAACCTTTAGTTTCACCTGAAGGGAACATTAACACAACTGAAATTCGTCCACTCGAAGGATTCGTATTAGCTGTAACGCCTTTTAATTTTACAAGCATAGCTGCAAACTTACCAAGTGCTCCTGCCATGGTTGGTTGTACTGCATTATGGAAACCGAGCCGAAATTCATATTACTCTAATTACTTGTTGATGGAATTGATGATGGAGGCAGGATTGCCTGCAGGAGTTATTAATTTCATTCCAGGCTCAGGATCTGAAATAACTGAAACTTGTCTATCTAATCCAGATTTTGCAGGACTGCACTTCACAGGATCTACTTCTGTGTTCCAAGGTATTTGGCAGCGTATAGCCGAGTCATTACCCAATTTGAGGAGCTATCCGAGAATTGTAGGGGAAACTGGAGGTAAAGATTTCATTGTAGCTCATTCAGATTGTGACCGTAGAGGGCTCTTAGTTGCACTTCTAAGAGGTGCGTTCGAATATCAAGGGCAAAAATGCTCTGCTGCAAGTAGAGCTTATGTTCCAAAAACAGTTTGGGAAAGCATGGGCAATGATTTAGTAGCTGAGGTTGAAAAAATCAAAATGGGCGATGCTTCAGACTTCTCTAACTTCATGACTGCAGTTATAGACGGTAGGGCTTTTGATAAAATAAAAGGATATATCGATAGAGCATCTAATAATTCAGAATGCAAAGTGATAACTGGAGGAAAGTGTGATAATGAATCAGGTTGGTTTATCGAACCTACAATAATATTGACTGAGAATCCAAACTCAGAGACTATGGTCGAGGAAATCTTCGGTCCTGTTCTGACTATCTACGTATATGAAGATAATGCTTTCGAAGATGCCCTTGATTTGTGTGACAAAGCTTCGCCATATGCCCTAACTGGATCTATATTTTCAAGTAACGAAGAAAATATTCAAAAAGCATATGATAGACTAAGATTTACAGCAGGGAATTTCTATATTAATGACAAACCTACCGGAGCAGTTGTTGCTCAACAGCCATTTGGGGGGGCAAGAGCCTCAGGTACTAATGATAAGGCTGGGGGTCCTCTTAACTTACTTAGATGGATTTCACCGAGATCAATTAAGAGAAATAATCTCAAAATTCACGACTGGACATATCCATTCATGGATGAGAACTAAGATTTAAATTCTAATGAATTGATGAAAAAGCTAACCAAGCGAGACTCGTATTCAGATGAATATTCCCAGAGTGCATCAACATGAGCACTGTCTTCAGCTAACCATAAAGTAACATTAGCTTCAGCTTCCAAGGCTTTTTCATAGAACATTTTTGAATGCTCATTTGAAATTCTTACATCGCTATCGCCGTGAACAAGATACATTGGCCTATCTCCAGCCCTTGAAGCCACTTCTAAAGGAACCCTATCCTCCAAACTTACACCAACTAACCTTTCACCCATAGTTATGGCAGGTGATGCCAAAAATCTAGGGAAGCCAAGTCTTTCCAACTCATTACCAACTAAAAGCGGGAAATCAATAATTGCGCTGTCTAACCACATTGCCCCGATTTCTGACTCATCAAATGCAAGTGTTGTTGCAAGCGAATATGTTGATATGCTGAAGATTCCAATAGATTTAGGATTGTAGCTTTTGTCCTCTATCAACCAATCGTATGCGCCTAAAATATCTAAATACTCTTTTTGACCTAAGTAGAAATAATCTGAGACTACCTCGCTATGTCCGTGATTTCGAAGATCTATCATGAAAACATTAAAATTATTTTTTGACAGGTAGGAGGCTGATAGCAAGATCTCAGGTTTACATTTTCCATTCTCATATCCCCCATGAACAAATATTACAACGGGAGAAGATTCGTTTACCTCAACATACCAACCTTCAAGTTTAACACCATCTCTACTTGTAAAATTAATAGTTTCGTATGATTCGAATTGCCAAGGTTTTGCGTCAAAATCTTTTCGCATTGATATTCGTTGCTCAGAATCTGCCCATGGCTCAAACGATTCCCAGTCATCATCTACAGTCCAGTTGGTAGGGGTGTTAGACTCCCAAAGACCGCAACCATGAGGTACAGTCAAGGCTTGCTTAGCTATAACATGACCTAATCCAAACCAAACGGCAGGTAGGAGTAAAACTAATGCAAGCGATATTGAAAGAAACAGTCTCTTTCTATCTTTCACAAACTGAGGTAGATTAATCATAACCGCGACTTATTCATCAGTATATAAATCTAAATTTATTTACTTCTATTTGCCAGAGTCACCAGATTCTTCGTTTGAGTCGTCGCCAGATTCGTCTGCGCCTTTCTCAGAATCTTCGTTAGATTCTTCAGCTTCTTCCTCAGAATCTTCGTTAGATTCTTCAGCAACGGCCATACTTGGTGCTACTTCTTCCGAACTACTATCATCCATTCCCGAGGACATTTCTCCTTGATTATTTTGATAGTATACATAGAACCCTCCCATCAAGCTGGCTAAGGCAATTCCAATAAGAATCATTGGCATCGTTCTAGCTGAACTTAATGCTGAACTAGTGTCTTCAATGGTTTGCTTTGCATCAGCTACTTCTGCATCTGAATAACCGCCCAATAGGGTCATTATCGTAAAGTTAGCATTATCTGCCCTAAGTGGACTTCCTGGAAGATAAGTATACCCAAATTCTGCAGTCCATCTTGAGGCTGAACTAGCCAATGTTTGATTGTCAGTGTAAGCTACATTGATAGCTTGGACCACTGTTTCAGTTCCCCATGGGAAATGAATTGATACAACTATGTTGAAGTCCTGATCTAGAACTACAGCTGTTACCGGATCGAGCATTACATTCTCTTCATAATCCATGAAGAGTGGAAGGGTTTGTTCTTCGAGAACCGGCAGATTGGCTGCGAAATCCATTTCAGGGAAAGCCGATAAATTCATGGTCATAACATTAGTAACATTATCATCTTCACCCACGTCTATGTCACCAGCAATCATCCATGGCATTCCCGCCGCCATTGTTTCATTAATTCCTAGAAACTGAACTTTACCTGCAATACCTGCGAAAACAGCTGGATGAAATGCTGAGCCGAGTTGAGCCTGTCCTGCAATCATTGCATCCATGTTTCCTGGAACTGCAACTTCACCAAGCGCTAGGGCAGGGTGAGTTTTGTTTAATACAAATGGCATTTGATCATAAGTAAGTGGAGAACCATCTTCATTTGTAACCCCAAGATCTGCTGCATAGTCATTTATTGCAACAAAATTTCCTTGAATCAACGGATGGAAAGCTGAACCAAACATTGCATCACCAGCCATAAGGTCTTGGGCAGTGCCTAATCTTGGTAAGTCCATCGTCGAATCAGATTTTATAGGAATCTGAAGAGCATCATTGCCAAGTGAAGTTTGAGTTAAAGCGTAAGCAATTAACGAAGTCCATTGTCTATCAGCACAAACTGTCGGATTCATACAATAACCATTAACTGGATCAAAAACAGGTAAGTTTGGTGTGTCATCTACACCATCGCCATCTTGGTCGAGATTACCGAATGGAACATCCACCTCAATAGACCTGTAATGGAATGCTGAAGTATTTCCTACCACATTAGCGGATGGAATGATAAATCCTGGTATTGATGTTGCCTCAACACACTCATATGTATTAACATGAGTAGTCAAAAATAAATTTGGATAATTGTATGTGGTATTACCATCACATACTGACCCGATACTAAAGAAAGTAGAACCTGCACTAATGTAAGTGCCATCTGGTGCTGGAACTTGCACTTGCTGTGTGTGTGTGTCAATTAGGAAAGTTGAATCAACACGAGGCACAGTTTCACCAGATATAAGCAAAGTACCGGTTGCATTCATGTAAGTTCTTTCAGCACCTGTTGAATTATCTGTTCCTGTAAAAATTGAACCTGATGAAAAGGTTCTCCTGTCTGCAGTAATGTTAGCACCATCTAGCGTTCCTTCGTAAACAATTACTGAGTCTAGCGCTTCAGTTGCTTGAAAATTAACTGCTAATCTGGGATCTGGTATGAAGTTTACAGTTACGTTAAGCTCCCTGTCAGCTACCTGACCAGTTTCGGAAGACACCCAAATCTCTTCTATGTATCTCATTTCACCGTAAGAAGTCCCTTCTACACCATCTGGAAGCAATCCATCAAAATTAGCTTTTAGAGCTAAAACACTAGAGCTAGAATATTCAAATGTTTCATCGGCAGTGTATTTGTAACAATCGATTCCACCAACATCTTCTTCACCGACGTAAATGTAGGTATTAGTATGTGAGGAGACAAATGGGTTAGGATATTCTGTGTTTTTCTTCTCTGGTAGTTCATTTGGATTCCACAGAGAATACCCGAATTCATCTTCAGGATCGTCCGCATCCTTAGTTTCCCATGTAGTTCTGTCTACATAGTTATTGTAATCAGAGAAAGTTAAAATTCTATTATCTTCTGACATTTCTGCAGAAGTAAAAGCTGAAGCGTTAAAATTGTAATATGTCTTATCGTCATCGCTCAATGCAGGATCTGCTTTAGCTAAAATTTGAACATTTGCTCCATCAGCTGACAAATAAGAGTTCAATGCATTTTCGGGGTTAATATCTCCTTGTAAGGTAGCTGACTTTGTTGCATCAAATAGAGTCATATCTCCATCGAACGAGGTTTGACTCTCAAAATCGTCAGATAACTCTCTCTGCTCTGGAATGTATACTCCCATTACATATGCAGATATTAACAAAAATACTGCTCCTACAGCAACTAGTACTTGGGCCGTCATTTCGGGTTTGCTCATGTCACTCATGATTTATTTCCTCGTACTCAAAGGCACGAAAATATGCATTTATTCAACACACACTAAAGCTATTCGTAGATTAAATTCTATATAATACTTTGTGCTGTTTTAAAAAATGAATCACTTCTCACTTAGTTCTTCAAGCATGGTTATGAAAAGTTTAACTTCTTCAACACTCCAATCGGGATAAAATTCACCAAGTTGTGACCAGGTTTCTCCATCACCCTCAGCCATTTTATAAAGGTCAACTAGAGTTGCTTGAATTTTACCATCATCAACGCTCTTGGTATAATCTAACAATCTCTTTTCAACTTTTTCACGATCAACATTGAAGCTGGTATTGATATCTAAATCACTGTATTCCAAGTAATCGCCGAGAAGGCTTTGTGGAATATATAATATATACATTCCTGAAAAGAACATCAAAAACTGAAAAACAAGATATCCCTCAGAAGCAAAACCAAAGGTAAACCATCCGTCTTCTTGAAGGTAAAGTTTACTGTAATAGTAATAGCTGATAAAAGTGGATATGAAAAAAGAAGGCACAGATAATAACCAATCTGACAAACTCAATGACGAAGCTTCAGGTACTTCTCTAATGATATTATGTCGTAATGCATAAATCTCTAAAACCATCCAATACATGATGAAAATTGCTAAAAGTAAGAGAATCAAACTTGCTACAAACCAAACATATCCTTGATCAAACATTACGAATAGTAAAGTGGTTCCAAAGGCTGTTAACCAATATATCCCGATTAGCCAGACTCCATGTGTCCAAATTTTGTGAAATAATTGCTGCAAACAAAGCAAGCAAAGTATACCTGAAATTATCCAAACAGGGGTTGAAATTAAATGGAACTCTATTCCGAATAAGGGAAGTGAAATGAGTCGACCAATACCGCTCTCTTGATATCCAGCAAGTAACGAAGTTGTAAATGTCAAAGTGGATAATGCTAGAAGTAAAGAATCTTCAGATTCTCGCTCTAAATTTAATTGACGTCCTAGCAATCCCATGTTATCTTAAGTCTAAATGTTAGTAAAAAAGATTATGTGTCTGTTTTACTGATTCTTCTCCAATGCCTGATTAATTAAATCACCCATAGTAAAATTTTTCTTTGAGCCTGGCTTATATGATAATGAAGTCTCTTCTACATCTTCCATAAGATTGATCTTTAAAAAGTTCTCCAGCTTCTTTATCAATTTTTCATTAGGCTTCATGTTCCCAGATTCTACAGAAGTAATGATAGACTTTTTTTCAGATATTTTCATTGCTAGAGATATATGATCCAAGCCTTTCCTTTCTCTTGCCTTTCTAACAATGTCTCCGTAGTTACTAACTAAAACCTTCTCATCAGAAGAGATATCTTTGTATCTTGTCTTTTGCTCTCTCTTCTCAAGCGTTTGCGCGACAAATGCCCTGTGCCCTACTGATTCTCTGTAAGAAGTTTGCTTACCCATTCCTGCACAGGAAGTACAAACTCTGAGTACTGAACCTGATACTTTACGAGGCTCTAGACTTGCTGATTCTGCTCCGCACATTTCGCATAACATATTGAGTCACAACTGATATATATCTGACCCAATTAAATGTTTAGTGATAAAAAGTGCCTACTGATGAAAATGATGGTGAAGTGTCTTCTCCCGGAAAAGGTGAAGATTGGGACAAATGGCTAATCGAAGAAACTGAAAGATTTGAATCCGAAAAAAGGCAATTAGAAGCCGATGTTTCTCGTATGAAAAGAGAAAATGCACATTTAAAAGGTGAACTAGCAAGATTGAGAGCACCTCCACAAGTAATTGGAACTGTAAGAGACTTGTTAGAAGATGGAAGAGTAGGAATCAAATCTAGTAGCGGTCCAGATTTTGTAGTTCACATTTCCGAAGGAATAGACAAGAAAAAATTAGAAGTTGGGGATAGAGTTGCTCTTCACAGACAAACGCTTGCAGTTCTGGAAACTTTACCTTCTACTAAAGATCCACTAGTCATGGGTGCTGAAGTTGATGAAAAACCAACTGAAAAATACTCAGATATCGGAGGCTTAGTCGAAGAATTAGATGAATTACGAAGTACTGTAGAATTACCAATGTTAAAACCGGAAAGTTTCAGTAAAGTAGGAGTTGAACCTCCAAAAGGAGTTTTGCTAGTAGGACCTCCTGGAACTGGAAAAACATTAATGGCAAAAGCTGTAGCAAATGCTACAAATGCAACTTTCATTAGACTTATCGGAAGTGAATTGGTCCAAAAATATATTGGAGAAGGTGCAAGATTAGTTCGAGAACTTTTCCAATTAGCACAAGAGAGAGCTCCAAGTATAATTTTTATCGATGAGTTGGATGCCGTCGGAGCAAAAAGAATGGATGTTGGAACAACTGGTGATAGAGAAGTACAGAGAACATTAATGCAATTATTAGGTGAACTAGATGGTTTCACACCGAGGGGTAAAGTGTGTATAATGGGTGCATCAAACAGACCGGACATATTAGATGAAGCTCTTTTGAGGCCCGGAAGATTTGATAGAATTATTAAAATTCCTTTACCAGAAGAAGAGGCTAGAAACAAAATAATAAAGATACACAGTGAAACAATGAATATTGCAAAAGGTGTAAATTACAAGAAACTCGCTGCTGAGACTGAAGGATTTTCTGGAGCTGATTTGAGGGCACTTTGCGTCGAAGCTGGAATGAAAGCTATCAAAGACAATAAAACACAAACCACTTACAAAAATTTTACAGAGGCTTTAGAAAAAATCAAAAACAGATTAGATGATTCTGAAATATCTGAACCTGAGAATGGACTGTACTATTGAATCAAGATATATCCAAAACTAATGCCGCAAGAGAGGCGGTAAAACTAATCAAAAATGGAATGGTTGTTGGTTTGGGTACTGGCTCAACTGCAAAAATAGCTGTAGATTTGATTGGACAAAAGCTATCTAATAGTTTTCAGATAATAGGAATGCCAACCTCAATTAAAACAAAAGAACAGGCTAATAACCTGGGAATAGATCTGATAGAAATTGACCAGGCTGAAACCATTGACATAGCAATTGATGGTGCAGATGAAGTAGCTCCTGACTTATCTTTGATCAAAGGATTAGGTGGGGCATTGCTACGAGAAAAAAAGGTTGAAAAGAAAGCTAAAGAATTAATTATTATTGTAGATGAATCTAAGATTGTAGAAAGATTGGGAGAAGGTTTCCTTCCGGTAGAAGTTTCCGTAGAAAACCATGAACTAACAAAAAAAGAAATAGCCGAATTAGGATGTACTGCTGAGTTAAGAATAGGAGATGATTCACTTGCATTTGTAACTGATAATCAAAACTATATTTACCATTGTAAATTTGAAAATGGAATTGAAAATCCTAGAGAATTAGACAATAATTTACTTGAAATAGATGGAGTTATCGATACAGGACTCTTCATCGATATGGCTTCTAAGGTTATTATTGGAACTACAAATGGAACAAGAATAATTGAGTAAACTACTTACCACGTTGCTCTTTGGCTTTAGGTCTGAGTCCTTTGTACCCGCATTTTCTGCAGATTACAGCCTTCCAACCGACTGTAGCATTACACTTCATACACACTTTCTTTTGAAACAAGCGTGCTTCAGCTTCCGGGAATCGTGCCATAAAGCAGCCGTAGAAGGCGCCATTATAATGATTTGTGCAAAAAATATGAATTTTCACAACAAAAGTACTAATAAACATACTTCTTTAGCCAATTATGTGTGTAAGGCCCAATAGGGCAATTCATTTCAGGGGTTTCTAGGAATTGAATAAGGACCTGATGTGCTATCTGAATTTGCATTATGAACTACTTGGAGGTAGTAATTAACTTGTTAGATTTTTTATCAATTGTTTCAAATGTAGGAGATGACCTAGGCAATCCTGAGCTAGAATGGGGAAGAATTACCATATTCTTAATATTAGCATTAGGTGTATCCTTTTTGTGCTCACTTTTGGAAGCAATTATTCTATCTGTAACTTGGTCTCACATTGAAATCTTAAGCAAAGAAGATCGAAGAAGTGGTAAAAGGCTTAAAGAATTAAAAGAGGACATTGATGTTCCACTGGCTGCAATACTAACGCTTAATACTATTTCACACACAATTGGTGCAGCAGGAGTTGGTTCAGAGTTTAACAAGCTAGGCAACGAATGGTTTACAGTTGCTTCGATTATTCTAACGATACTAATCCTTGTATTTTCTGAAATAATACCTAAAACTTTAGGCGCCATCTATTGGAAGAAATGGGCTCCAAGTTCAGCTTACCTTTTGGATGCTATGATTTGGATAACTTGGCCGATTGTAGTTGTTTTGAACAGCTTTTCAAGAAAAATCTCAGAAGGAAATGAGGATCAAAAAGAAATGACCCGAGAAGAGATGATAGCTGTTGCTGAAATGGGTGAAAATCAAGGCGCACTTGAAAAACAAGAAACTCAAGTAATTAAGAATCTCCTGACAATGGATAAAATTCTAGCTGAAGACGTAATGACACCAAGCACAGTAATGCTTACTTTTCAAAGGAACGATAAAGTAGGTAAAATTGTAGATGAACATTCACCTATTCCTTTCTCAAGAATACCTATACGTGAAGAAAACCTTGACGATATTATTGGAGTAGTATTTAGAAGTAAAATTATGGAATTATATGGCGAAGGAAATACCGATATCACTATGGAGGATTTAATCTCCGAGTTATCTACCGTAAGTCCTGAAGACTCTATTGCAACTTTATTGGATGAATTTTTAAAGAAAAGAGAACACATTTTTCTTGTAGTTGACGAATATGGAACTACACAAGGTATCATCACCCTTGAAGATGCTGTAGAGACACTATTAGGTGCTGAAATTGTTGATGAATCTGATTCAGTTGAAGATATGAGACAGTTAGCACGCGAGCTTTGGGAAAAGAGAAGAAAAAGAAAAACTAATCTAAAGTTTGATTAGAAATCCATTCCTTTATTCTATTGGATATCCATATTAGGCTAGGTAATACAAAAATAGCTATAAACATTGAGTAAATAATAGTAGCTGCAGTAATGATTCCAAAGTTGCGAACTAAAGGCATTGGCGAAAGAAATAGAACTGCAAATCCTGAAACTGTAGTCAAGCCTGAAATTAGTAATGCTGAACCTGTTCTCACTATGGTAGTCTCTATAGCTTGGCTCTCAGTTTTATGCTCTCTTTCCTCACGATACCTTTCAACAATATGAATCGCATAGTCAATACCCAACCCTATAGTCAGTGCTGTAACCATAACAGTTAGAACATTGAGAGTAATTCCTAAGAGAGTCATTGTTGCTAAAATCCATACTGACGCTAAAATTGTTGGAAAAACTGCAATTATTCCAAGATCTAGACTACGGTAAATTAGAACCAGAGTTATTGCTGCAAAAAGAATAGCAATTAATGTTGATGTTATCTGGGTCTTTTGAATTTCATTGACTGTTACACTGGTAAGAACATGTCCTCCAGTA
>Ga0208390_1000471_pt1 | contig 14588 bp, 3 predicted proteins | sample Knorr_S7_td_Surf_FD_185594 | JGI IMG/M metagenome (GOLD analysis project Ga0208390, IMG submission 185594) | Marine microbial communities from Southern Atlantic Ocean transect - Knorr_S7_td_SurfaceA_ad_6m_LV_A (SPAdes) (version 2) | ecosystem: Environmental > Aquatic > Marine > Oceanic | place...
GTTGCAGTCTGGCCCGCTTCATCTGTAATTGTATAAGTAAATATTTCAAAAAAACTTTGTCCCTCTGGTATTTTTTTTAAATCTGAATTATTTGGATCTAACTCATAAGTATAACTTCCATCTGCATTGAGAGTTAAAGTTCCATAAGTACCAGTTAAAGGAGAGCCAACTGTACCAGAGGTTCCTGTTTCACCTTCATCACCTGTTCTAATTCCGTTAACAGTTATAGTGTCCCCTTCCATATCAGCATCGTTAGAATCTACGCCATTTGCATCTGTTTTGGAGATAGCTGATCCTCCAACAGTAATAGTATTATAGTCGTCTGTTGCTGTTGGTGCCTCGTTTGTTCCATTAATTGTAATAGTTAAAACCGCAATATCTGTATCTCCATCTGTATCAGAAACTGTATAATTAAATGTATCTGTTACAGTTTGACCACTAACTATTCTGCTACCAGCAACTTTAATGTCATTGTTAGCTTGATATGTATAAGAACCATCTGCATGAACTGTAAGTTTTCCATAAGTACCTACCAATGGATCTCCAATAGTTCCTGCTGTTCCTGATCCTTCTGAACTTCCTGTTCTAATTGCTGTAATTTGATGGGTAAGATAAGTATTCCCACTATCAGTATCTGTATCATCATAATCCAATGAATATTCTGAAGTATTACCTCTTGTAACTGACTCACCTTCATCAACACTATCTGTATCATCAACAGCGGTGATATCATCATTAATACCAGTTATTGTTACAACTATATTTGCAGTGCTTGCGTTAACATCGTCATCATCTTTAATTTCATAAACAAAAGTATCTGTCACAGTTGCATCTTTTGTAATCGCCTCTGCTGCAGATTGATCGGCTGTGTAGGAATATTCACCTGTACTATAAAGTGTTAAGGTTCCATAAGTTCCAACAATATTAGAAGATCCTCCTGAGGCAACAGCTGTATAAGATCCTCCATCAGGTTTTGCTTGCGTTACTTGAAGTGATGCATGTTCAGCTTCATATGATGATCCACCATTATCATCATTACCTAAAACACCTGTACCTGCAATTCCTGCAGTTCCTGTCGCTGCAGATCCTCCTTCAGTGAAAGCTGCTGTATCATTTGCAGCTAATGGACCAAGTCCAGTAATTGTAATAGTTAAAGTTGCAGTTTCACCTCCAGCAGTATAAGTAAATACATCCGTTGCAGTAGCTCCTGCTACTAGGGCATCTTCGTTATTGTCTATATCCGTTACATATACATACGAACCATTTGATTGAACGGTAAGAGTACCATATTGACCAATGACAGCTGACCCAGCTGATGCTGAATTACCTGTACTTGCCAAAGCGCTTCCATCTCCATCTGTACCACTAGTATGTGCAACACTCGTAACACTTGTAACACCAAAATCATCTACTAATAAATCCTCGTCATCACCATCACTTACAGTTATCGTTGCATCTTCATTTACTGCATCTGTGTCGTTTGTAAGGTCTGCTCCTTTACCAATAATTGTAATTGTTAAAGTGGAACTAGCTGTTCCTCCTTGAGTGTCACTTGTAGTTAACGAAAATATATCTGTGACTGTTTCACCATTGTTTAAAGACGCTGCATCGTTAGCAATATAACTATATGATCCATCTGCATTTAAAGTTAAGTCTCCATAAATTCCATCAATTTTTACACCAACATCGGCTGTATTACCATTTGAGGATACAGAACCACCAGCTGTATTTGTACCACCGATTTGAAATACTGTTCCAACAACTATTAATGTATCATCTGCATCAACATCTGTATCATTGAGTAAAACATCACCGCTATTGCTCCCAGAAGTTGTTCCTATATTCTCTAATCCACCATTTGACACTGTTAATGTTCCACCTTCATGAATGTGTCCAGTATCAGCTGATGCAGATGGAGCATCGTTTACTCCAATTACTTTAATTGTGATTAAAGCTGTATCTGTTCCTGTTCCATCAGATACGGTATAATTAAAATAATCATAAACAATATCACCAGCATCCAATGCTTCTGTAGCTGAAATGCCTGTATTTGCTGTATAACTGTACGATCCATCAGCATTTAATGTGAGATTTCCATAAGTCCCTGTAAGAGCATCACCCAATGTTCCTTCTGTACCAGAACCCTCTGTTGATCCTGTTCTTACTGAAGAAACTACCAGTGTTCCTACTCCATCTGTATCAGTATCATCTTCTAAAACATCACCATCATGCTCTCCATCTAAATCAATTAAATTGTACGGTGTTCTTAAAGCATACTCTTCAATAGTATCGTTACCATCTATTTCATGGACAAACATTTTAGTACCACCTGCGCCAAAAGTAATTCCAAATGGCATAGTATTACTATTTAATAAATTTATATTTCCATCCAAAGTTACAGATCCTGGTGTTACATCAAAAGCATTATCTAATGAAAACTGATAAATTTTATCGTTGGTCTGGCAGCCTACAAAAAATCTTTTTCCATCATCGCTAAATGTAAAACTTCTTGGTCCACTAACTACGGCAGCTAAAGAATACGATGTTCCATTTGATGCAGTTGATAAGTCATATGCGGTAGTTAAATCAATTTGTTCTAATACTTTATTATTTCTGTCCAATATATGAAATGTCTTACCATCATTACTTATATTTATGTTTAAATGTGCTGTGGTATATCCTGTATCAAAGCTTGTTGAAGCTGTTGGTGTTGCTATTGTAATTGATGAAATTTCAAAAGGTGTAGAAGCATCGTAAGAACATATTCGATAGGATGCTGTTGCATCACCCGCGACACCTCCATCCCAATTAAGTATAAAAAGTTTAGTACCATCAACATTCCATGTATGACCTCTATTCCAATCTCCCTGATCATCAGCAACTGTTCCACTGCCTGATCTGTCTACACCGTCCCAATCAGTGCTAAGAGATACTAGGTTAGATTTAGTTGAGGGATCAAATGCAGTACTTAAATCCCATTGATGAATTTTGTGTTGTGCATGTCCTGTAAGATACATCTTCTTACCATCACTGCTAAAACTAATTCCTGATCCATCATTTTCTTGTGTATGAACTGCAAAAGAGTCTGAAGCTCCAGCATGTGTTGCTGCAGTTTCAGAATTTGCAGAAGCACCATTGGAAACTGATAATGTACTATTTTCTTCAACTGTTGCAGTATTGTTTGCTGCTGATGGTGCGCTTATTCCAGATATCGTTATAGTGATTGTTGCAGTATCATTTGCGGTATCACCATCACTATCGGTTAAAGTATACGTAAAGACATCTGTTACTGTTTCACCTGTATCGAGTGTACTTATATCTTCATTTGCAGCATAAGTATAAGATCCATCTGCAGCTAGTGTAAGAGTTCCGTAAAAACCAACAACAGAGTCTGATCCTGCTGTTCCACTATTTCCATTTCCAGTTGATGCGGATCCTCCAGCAGTATTAGTAGCAGATGTATGTGAATAAGTTGTGATTGACATTGTGCTATCACCATCTGCATCAGAGTCGTTTTCTAAAGCACCACCTGATGTGTCACCACTTTCGTTATTATTGTTATCATCGGTACCATCCACACCTTCGTCTGCCTCAACTGTTAAGGTAGATGCCTCTTGAATATAACCAGTGTCATTGACTGCTGCAGGAGCATCATCAACACCTAAAATTGTAATTGTTATTGTTGCAGTATCAGTTTTTCCAGTGCTATCAGTTACTGTATAAGTAAATGTTTCTGTTGCCGTATCACCAGCCAACAATGTTCCAGCATTATTAGCATTATAAGTATAAGAACCGTCCGCATTTATTGTTAAATCACCATAATTTCCTTGAAAAACAGAGCCAACTGATCCTGTGCCACCTGGATCACTTTCAGTTCCTAATTGAATGCCAGTAACAGCTGTTGAAGAACCTGTATCATTTTCCAAAACATCTCCTGTATGGTCTCCACTCTCGTTATCTTTATCAGTATCTGTTCCATCTTCACCTGACGATCCATCAGTCACTGTTAATGTTGAGCCTGCATTTATTCTTCCTGTATCATCAGCTGCACTTGGAGTTCTGCCAGTAACTGTAATAGTCAAAGTAGCTGTACCGCTTGGATTTGTTTTTAAAGATCCACTACTATGTTCAGTTAATTTAGAAGTTCCATCATTAAAGATATAAGTAAACACATCATTAGCTGTAGCACCATCTGCAAGCGCTATAGTATTTGCATTACCAGTTGGATCATAGGTGTAGCTACCATTCGAATTTAAAACTAGAGTTCCGTATTGTCCTGAAACAGTTTCTGTGTTACTAGAAAAAGTTGTTTGAGCTGAACCACCAGCTGTTGTTGCTGTGATGCTTGTAATTGTAAAATCACTTTCATCATCATCACCATCTATATCCGTATCGTCAATTAATAAATCATATTCATTTCCATTAGCTCTACTTAATGTAGATCCAAGTGTAACAGCATCAGTATCGTTAACTCCGACAGGGTCATCATTAATACCTTTTACAGTAATTGTAATGTTACCAAGTGCATCATCTGTTCCGTCATTTATCTTATATTGAAAATATTCTTTTATTGTTTCATTATTATCTAAAACATCTGCAGCTGCAGCTGTTGCAGCATAAGAGTAAGATCCATCTGCTCCAATAGTTAAGGTTCCGTAACTTCCAGCGACTTCTGTTCCATTACTGTTATACGAACTACTTGATGCAACAGAGCTAAAAGTTGTTGTATCAAATGGCCCTGTAGCTGTAGATATTCTTATTCCTGTAATATTTAATGTATCGCCATCTGCATCAGAGTCATTAGATAATACATCCCCTGTGTGATCCCCATGGTTACTGTTATTGTCACTATCACTTGCAATTTCAAAATCACCTGTAAAAGGAGAGGATGAGAAACCATCATTTGCACTAGCATCATTTGCAACAGTTAACGTAAAATCTTCATAGACATATCCTGTATCGTCTGTTGTAACAGGTGCATTATTACTATCATCAATTCCATTAATTGTTATTTCGAGTATACCTATACTATTTTTGTCCTCTGGTGTTGGAATACTTGAGCCCAATGTATTTACATTTGACTCGCCACTATCGTCTCTAAGTTTATAACGGAAATAATCTGTTGCAGTTTCGCCACTTCCAATGGCAGGATTTTTTTTAGCTACATACGAATAAGATCCATCATTATGAACAGTCAATGTACCTAATGACGTTTCAATTGTTTGCTGCCCACCAGATGAAATCGTGGTAAAACTATTTGTTTCAGTCGATCCTGCTGCAATACCAGTAATAGTAAAATTACTCGAATTATCATCGCCATCAGCATCTGTATCGTTGTCTACGAGTTCTTTGTTGCTTGATGTGGTTGAACTTTTTGTAATAGTTCCTTCTTCACTTACCGAGTTAGTATCATCTACAGCAATTGGAGTATCATTTACACCAAGTATATTGATGGTAATATCACCAGTATCGGTGCCACCATTTCCATCTGATATCGTATAAGTAAAAGTTAGTGTTGCGGTATCACCATTATCTAGCTTATTTACCTCATGAAATTGAGCTTTATTTGAAAACTCCACCACCGTATCATTTGCATCATACGTTTCTGTTTTTTGTCTTGCAGCATCAAATGAATAGTGACCATTTTTTCTAATATAAAAATTTCCATATTTAGTTTCACGTTTTGGCTGAAAATTTTGATTAACTTCTTCTGTATCATTGGCAACTTCTCCAGGTTCAACGGATGTATCCCCATCGTTTGTAAATTTATCATATTTAATGTGCGTTACCGTAAGTGTATCTCCATTTGCATCAGTAGAATTATCTCTAATATTAAAATAACTTGGGTTTTTTGAATAAGTATTTTCAGTTACAGAATGTGTATAATCAGCTGCAACAGGATTTTTATTTGCTTCAGCTTCAACAAGCACTCTAATATAATCACCTGGTTCTTTATTTTTTGCACCTGCAAAAAGTTTTGATCCACTGATATGAAACCAATCTTTCTCTTGTGTTCCGCTACTACTTGTGGAATATGGATTGTTAAATCCCTTAAATTCTAAACCTCTCTTACCATCACCTCCATAAGTATTTCCAGATCCACTTACAGAAAAATCCATAGTACCAACTGTGGTTTTTCCTGTGTTTGTTCCATAAATTACAGCTTTGATATCATTATCAAATGTGACTTGAGCAACCGATCGTGTTCTATCTGTATTATTATTTCTGTTTTCATCCATAAATAAAATATAACTATCAAGCTTTGTTGTACTCGCATTTAATGTTCCTCCACCAACAACATAAATATTACTATTATTTGAGTGTGTAATTTTCCCAGAGTCTATTCCAGCTTTTTCCCTTGAAATTCTCCAATATCTAAAGTTTTGATCCGTGGCGCCCGAATTAGTATATTTATCAGTATATTGTTCACTAAAATATTTTGATGAGCTTTCATTATGAGATGAAAAATCAGTTAATCTATCATCGCCTGTATACGCTTTAATATAGGCATTTTTTATACTTGCAATTCCATCTTCGCCTACAGTTTGTGTGTCATTGTAACGATCAGTAAATGTTCCAAGATAATATTTGTAATCTACGACTTGAACATTTTTAGTTTCAACTATTCCATATTTTTTCTCTAAATCCCAATCTCCATCTTTACCCGTTAAATCATTTGATGCTGCAATGTCTGCTTTGGTAAGATTAGATATTTTTTTTAATAAAGCTTCGCCCTTTTCATTTGCTGCAATATTGCAACCATAAAAAAGAATATCGCCTTTTTTAGTTAAACTTTCGCCGATGTTGCCTAAAGTTGATTTATAATTTTCAATACTTTCATTTGTTAGGAGTGCATTACCAAATAAAATTTGCCCTGCACTACCATGTCCTATTATATGTATGGCTGAATATTTTTTTCCATTTTTTAAAGTTTGCTCGATTTTTTTAAATCCATCTTCGTTTGTTTCAATAAAGTGAATTTCAACATTTTTTCTAAATGACTTTGATAACTTTTCAAAATCTGGAACTTGTTTATCAATGAATACGATTTGTTTTCTTTTTAATTGATCTCTTGGAACATTAGTAAATGGGAGCTCTTTTGATCCATTTTCACTTTTTAACTCTTTAAATTTTTTTACTTCTTGAATACTTTTATTTGAATTATCAACTTGCGATCTTTCATCTATTAAATCTAAAAAAGTGGAGGCACCAGCACCATCTAGCATGATCCTTTGTTCCAAAGGTTCAATAAATACTTTCTTACTTTTTCTGATATTTTTTTTCTTAAATTTACTCACAAAAAAAGTTTAGAAGATGATAAAAAATTTTGTAAACACTATTTTAAAAACTGCCCATAATGATCACCTATAACCCATTAGCACACAAGATATTTGGTATATAGATTTAAAAAGACCCATAATGGACGTATATGAAATAGACCATGACTCGAAATAATTTAATAACAAATTGATGTTTAAATATTTACTAAAAATATTACTAGTTTTATCTCTTGGAATAGTTGTTTCTTGTGCAAAAAGAAATCCTGAACCAATTTCATCAGAAGATTTTTTAAAATCTGCTGAAGACGATTTAGCTAAAATTCAAGAAATTAAAGAGCAAAACGATCTTTTTAACAAAGATTTAAAAATAGATTTATATACGGCAATTGCACTCGCAATTGAAAATAATAAAGATTTAAAAGTTAAACTTTTAGAAACATCACTTGCAAACAGGAAAATAGAAGATGTTGAGTTTGAAATGCTTCCAACTATGGCAGCTAATGCAGGTTATACTGGAAGTGATAGATATAAGACAACATCAAGTGCAACTGTACCAAGTACTGACTTAGCGGGAAGTATTGGATCCTCTTATTCAACTTCAAGAGATAGAGATGTAAACGAACAAGATATAGGTTTTTCATGGAATGCATTAGACTTTGGTCTTTCATATATAAGAGCAGGACAAAGCTCAGATAAGTTTTTAATATCAAAAGAATTAGAAAAAAAAGCAGCAAATAATATTACTAAAGATGTAATAAGAGCATATTGGAATGCATTATCTGCAGAAAAATTAATTAAAAAATATGATCCATTATTGATTAAAGTTAACAATGCCTTAAACGATAGTCAAAAAATAGAAGAGTTATTGTTACAAAAACCTATGGATGCTCTTTTATATCAAAAGGAATTGTTAGATATTCAAAGAGCATTACAGAGTCAAAAACAAAGTTTTATTAATGCTAAAATAGAATTAGGAGCCCTTATGGGACTTCTACCTAATGAAAAATTTGTATTAGTTCAAACGGATCAACCATTAAATGAATTGGATATGAAATTAAAGCATATGGAAAAACATGCTTTAGTCAATAGACCAGAATTAATTGAAAATCATTACGAAGAAAGAATTTCAATAGCTGAAACAAAAGCAGGTATGAGATCATTGTTGCCTGGATTAAATTTCAATGCAGCTTGGACAAGTTCATCAAATGATTACTTAATGAATAAAACTAACTTTGAGTATGGTTCATCAATTGGTGCAAATTTATTAAATGTATTTAGAGCTCCAAAATTAAAAGAAGTAAATGAAATGAATACTGAAATTATTCAAGAGCAAAGATTAGCTTTATCAATGGCAGTATTATCACAAGTTCATATATCAAACATTGAATACCAAATGGCCCTGGAAGAATATGAAACAGCTGATCGTTATTATGATGTTTCAAGAAAAATTACAGAGCAAGTTAGAAATGCGCAAAAGATTGCAAGATTTGGTGAATTAGAATTAATAAGAGAAGAAGCAAGTTTGTTGGTTGCAGAACTTAGAAGAGATATTGCGTTTTCAAAAGTTCAATTCAGTGTAGCACAAGTATATACCTCTGTTGGTATTGATGTAACAACAAGAGAAAGTTTACAAATAGGAACAAAAGAATTTGCAGAAATAATTAAAAAGAATTTTAAAGATACAGGTAAGAATTTTAAAGCAATTGTTAAAAAACCAATTAACAAACAAAAGCCTGTAGTAACAAACGATGATTTAAATATTTCAAGTTTTGAATTTGCAAAAAATACATTCAAATTAGATGGAAAAGGCAGAGTTCAATACAGTGCCAAATTAAGTAATAACGCCCCTCTTCCTGAATGGATAACTTTTTTACCATCTCAAAGAACTTTCTTAATTGATAGAAAAAATAAGGGAAATATTGAAGAAATTGACCTTACCGTCAGTGCTAGAAACATAAATACAGCAACAGAGGATACTTTTACATTAGTAGTTGATCCAGATCTAAGAAAAGAAAGGCTGGCAAAAGAAAAAAGAATTAAAGAAGAAAAAGAGTTAGCCGAAAAACGTAAGAAAGAAGAAAAAAGACTTGCTGAAAAACGTAAGAAAGAAAAAGAGAAGAAATTAAAAGCGCAGAAATTAAAAGAGAAAAAAGCAAAACTTAAAGCAAAAAAACTTGCTGAGAAAAAAGCTAAAGAATTAAAAACTTTTGATGTAACTGAAAGAGTTACTACAAAAGATGGAAATCTGTTTACTTTCTTAAACACAGAAGAAATTAATGAACTGATTAAAGATCAAGAAAAGAAAAACAAAAAACTTAGAAAAAAATTAGCAAAAATTAAGAAAAAAGAAGAAAAAGAAAGAGCTAAACTAGAGAAGAAAAAGAAGAAAAAGAAAAAATCAAAAAAAGAAAAGGTAACAGAGAAAGTTGAACCTGTATTAGAAACACCGAAAGAAATGGTAAAAAGTATTGTATCAACGGATCCAGAAAATTATCTAAATGTATATTTAAAAGCTGAAGAGAAAAATGGAAGTAATTATAAATTATATTCGGATGAAGAAATTGCAAAATTTATAAAGAAACAAGAAAAAAAGAACAAAAAACTAAGAAAGAAATTAGATAAAATTAAAAAGAAAGAAGCAAAGAAAAAAGCTAAAAAATTGAAAATAAGTAAATTAAATTAATGAGTAAAGACGACATTAAAAAATTTATAAGTTCTCAAAAGAATATTCATATAAAAATTGATGCAAAAACTGGTAAAGCTGAGGGCAACTTGTTTAAGCCAAAACCAGTAGTATCAAATAATCCAACTATAAAAGTAGGACAAACTTTATCTGGTAAAATCGATTTTAATAAAAAGAAAAATAATACTCATAACGTAAAACCTGGCCAGTCAATATCTGGTAAAATTTCAAAACCTAAAAAATAGTTTATACTGCTATTAAAGTTTTATTTACGTTTTGGGAAATCACTAATTGTATTTTTTTTAATGTTTCTACGATTGATTTTTGTTGACTTGTGTTTTTTGGAACATAAAAAAGATTTCTCCTAGTATCTTTTTCAAGTGCTTTTGACTTTGTTAAATTTTTTAAATTTCTAATAACTGTTTGTCTTGGAATACCCGTCAAATCAGAGATAGTTGTTGGGTTTAAACCTCTACTTGTCTCTTCTCTTGTTAAATTCAAAAAGAAATTTTCAGTGTTATCAGGATGAAGATCTCTAAAATTTTTAGAGTCTTTTAAGTTATACATTTGATTTAAACCACAAGTTCCAAAAATGAACCAATTTTCCATAGACTTTAAAAATTTTCTCCAAATTAAAGATAATTCTATCATCATAGATAATATATTAATCCAACATTTTGAAAAATTATTTAACAAGTAATCTTCAGTTATACTTTTTTTGGTAATTGTTTTGTCGTCACTTAAATTATCCACAATAATGTTCAAACATTTTGAATATTTATTTATTATTGTATCTAAATCTTTTATTTCAAATGATTTCCTATTAATATCTATATTGCCATCAACCATATCAATAAAATTTTCTTTTTTAAGATCTTCTAATTTTCGTCTAATTGTCTCTCTTGGAATTAATAATTCTCTTGATAAATCAGCTTTTTTTACTTTTCCAATGCTGATTTGTTTTGTTTTTATAAATTCTTTGTAAGATTTTTTTTTGTTATTTTGGTTATAAATTCTAAGAGCTTTAATCGTTAGATTAGAGAGAATTAAATTTGTCTCTAAATCTTTGCCTAGATAGTTTTTCCAAAGGTACAATATTTGATACGAAAGTGGGTAATGAAATTTAGTATATTCTTTATAATTTTTATTAATTATTTTAGCTATTTCTTGTTCTTCATCGGTCATCAACAAAGCTTAATATGCCCAATATGGTCGTTTGTAAAGTGAAATTAAATCAGATGATTAAAGGGTATTTAATAATACTAAAAGTTTTCTCGCCAAGATTTTCTCAATATCTGAAAATCTACAGGTGGGAAATCTAATACTACTAGATCTTCACCTTCCTCCGTAGTTTCTCCAGCAATATTTGCATACAATTTGGAAGATGTAACTATAATTTTAGATAAGACACCTTCTCCAATATACAAACATCTCCTTTTAAAATCATGATCTACTGATGAATTTAGGTTAGTATTTGCATTTTTTAAATCATTTAAATTATTTGCTCCACACTCATCGTTTACTGGACATATTGTACCTTTGCCTGGCTGACATCCACCAGGTTGATAGGTTGGGAAATAAACTCTTCCATCAAATACTGTTGGTTCAGCGCTTACTTTTAAATTTTTTGGTAAGTTTATATACCAGCCTTCATCTTCAGGTTTATACTGGCATTGACCTTCATACCAAATTGAAGATGCATTGCTGCATTTGAATAAATCTGATCGATTGCTTGGTTTAACTTTTTGAAAATTTGGAAAATAACGATCTTTTACACCTAATAATAAATTTTCAGAATTATCTCTCGCATTTATTTTTTTATAATCTCCTGTTCCAGTGAAAAGCCACAAGTTATTTGTTTGATCTCCAATTGTTGCATCCATACCATGGTACATATACCTACCATTTTTATTATTTGCATCTACACTAAAGATTTGAGTACTATCATACATCTCGATGGAGTTTCCATCTTTATCTTTTTCCATATTCGTTAAATTAAATTTTGTAATTTTACCTTCAAGATCATTTAAATACACAAGTGCGCCTCTATATATATTGCTATCTCCAACAGTATCAGGTGTAAGCACTAATGGTGTGGAAGGCGCTGAATTGGTAATATTATTATTTGTAATATTGTTTAGTGGAATTACCTTATTTATTTTTCCAAGATTATCTAAGTTTACAATTGTTAAATTTGATCCTGTGGCTTCATCTGTATCATCATAACCACCTCCCATAATTGCAACATTTAAATCATCATCTATTACAGTGTCACCTGCTCCACTATTTGGGATTCTAGTAATTCTAGGTGATGACCATGTTTGACCTAATTTAGTATAATCGTATTCACTTGGAACACTGCCATAATCATAGGATTTTACATTTGTTCTAGCAATTAAAACGTGAACTTTTTTGTTATCTTTATCGTTATAGATTGAGTAAAAGTGAACAGGTTTATCTGGATTAGTAACATCTAGTACTGAAAATCCTGCTCCACCTCTTCCATATGGTATCATTAAAATTGTACGCCACTGTTTTGATCCTGCAAGTCTTAAAGGACTTTGTATAAATAAATTACTTACAACTGGAGATCCATCAACTCCATATATCGCATTTGAACCGCCCTCTTTACTTGTGTTTAAATCTGTATTGATCATTAATGGTAAATTTCCTGCTAATAAAGGTGGCACAAAACCCCATAATTCTTGTCCAGTATTTGCATCAAAGGCATGCAATATTCCATTATTAGCACCAACATATAATACTTTTTTTCTACTCGAATTTGCTTTTGCAAAAGAATTATAATTTTTTAAAGTTTTGAAATATGCATCAGTATTTTTAGATGATGAAGGTGTTGCAAGTCTTGGAGGACCAACTGCAACCATTTCGGAGTGATAAATATCTGCTAATGGATTTTCTCGTTTTTCAAATAAATCACAATCTGCATCGTAATCGAAATAATCTGTACCTCTTATAAAATTAATTAAACCTTTTACATCATCTGTGTTGCCATCCATAACCCCTGAAGCTGATTTGCATCTTTGAGTATTTAATGATCCTGCTGTTTTATTGTGATAATCTGCAACTTTATTCCCAGTTAGTTCAAATAAGGGATTTATTTTAAGTGAATTACTGTCGTTAAAATTGTTATAATCATCTAGATATGAAGTACCAGGAATTTCACTCCATAATTTTCTGCTTTTAGGATCAAGTATTAATTTCGATGCTTCCCAATTAGGTTTAGCATTTTTATCAATTTTACCATCCTCTGTTAGCTTTCTACTTATTAATTCACCCTGCCATTGTTTTTTGCTAACAAATTTAAGTTTAGCTTGATAAGCAGAATTTTTATCTTTTGTTTCATTTATTACTGATGGAGCAGAGAAAGATACTTTTTTAGCATCTTCTATAATTGTTAACATTAAATTTTGAAATGAACTCTTTAACTGGGTTACACCATCGATATAAATTCCTTTTTCAGTTCCAGAATACCGTGCATGATCGTCAATATAACGCCTGTGGGGTGAACCCAACATATTATGATATCTATAATCTTTAATATTCGCGTCCCAACTTCCTTTAATAGTATTTTCTGGTGGTAAGTCTCCATAAACAAAAAAATAAGATTTAATATTTTTTTCCTGGAACAATTTTGCATCCTCACCATTTCTTAATGCTTCTCCAATTCCTCCACCGCCAGGTAAAAGATAAACCACATAAGTTGATGCACAAGGAACTTTTGGATCTACTACAGAGTATTCAGGATGTGTTAAATAATCGTAAGCAAGTTGAAGACCCCAGGTATTTGTCGTATCATATGTAAGATGGTTTCTAGGTATTGAATTAGTATCCCAATATGGAATACCTAAATATCCAGTACCCGTCATTGGATCATTATAATCATAATTTGTTCCATCTGGATCATTTTTAAAATTGATTTTATCTTCAAAAATTTTTTTAATTTGTTCAGCTCCTTTGTCATGTATTCTTACCTTAAGACACGCCTTAGTCACACAAGGTTTTGCATAACCAGTTGTTAAATCACCATACCATTTTTGAAGAAGACCTCTTCTAGGTAGACCATACTCTATACTTCCACTCTGCTGACCATTTACATATCTATTTGTCGAACCTTGTCTGCCATGGAGTCCTAATCCAAAATTTATTTGGCTTGTTATTGAAGGGTCTGATAAAACTGGAAGCATAGCTTCTAAAGCTATGCCTTCTTGATCGTTATTTCCATCCTCTGTTTTGGTTCCTCCAAAAACTCTTTTAAAAGCCAATGTGTTGCTATCAACAACAAAAACGCTGTATCCTGAATTTGTTTGATCACCAGAATCTGAAATTAAGTACATCTCGTTTTTATCTGGGTTTATCCCTAAAATTTTGATTCTTGCTGGTCGTGTCATTACGTTCATTTCAATTCTAAATCCAAGATTGCTATTTGGATTATGCAAGTCACCCCATCCACCTTTGTACATAACTTTTTTTGATGAAACTATTTGCGAATAATCATCATTAAAAGTTACTTTATAAAGGTAAGCTCTATAAGGATCTTTTGGAAGAGGAATTCGTTTATCATATACCGCTTTTTCTGCCCAACCAAATGCTGTAAAATAAAAAGT
>Ga0208390_1000473_pt1 | contig 14537 bp, 11 predicted proteins | sample Knorr_S7_td_Surf_FD_185594 | JGI IMG/M metagenome (GOLD analysis project Ga0208390, IMG submission 185594) | Marine microbial communities from Southern Atlantic Ocean transect - Knorr_S7_td_SurfaceA_ad_6m_LV_A (SPAdes) (version 2) | ecosystem: Environmental > Aquatic > Marine > Oceanic | place...
TCAGCATTAAACTTTACAGTGTAAAAGTTTTCATTCAAGAAATTAGCGACATCAGGATTTTGGAAAGTGTTTTTGTCCATTAATTTACAAGGCCCACACCAATCTGTGTAAACATCCATCATTATATTTTTTGGAACTTTTTTTTGTAATTCTTGAGCCTTATCCATAGAAATCCAATTAACCTCCTGGCTAAAAGTAATGTTTATGATAAATAGAAAAATAAAACTCAGTCTAATTGAAACCATGCATTCTTTTCTTTAAAAACCCATTTAGTAAAAACATTATTATACCAGCGCCAACAGGTATTAATGTAAAAATTAGAAAGAATCCAGATAAACCTGCTTTCTCGGAAATAATATTGATGTAGCTGCCAGTCACACCTCCGATTAGATTTGCAAAAAAACTAGATAACAACCAAAATCCAAACATCAAGCCTACTAATCTAACTGGTGCAAGTTTACTTACGTATGATAAGCCTACAGGAGATACGCACAACTCACCAAGGGTATGAAATAAATAAGCAAAAACTAACCAAAATATACTAACGCTAGCTGTTTGAGCACCATAGGGTATTGACATAGAACCATATGCTAAGAACCCAAAACCTAGACCTAATAGAATTAAGCCAATTGAGAACTTTATTGGTCCTGAGGGATTATACTTTGAAGCCCAAATTTTAGAAAAAACAGGGGCAAAAAGTATAATAAATAGTGAATTTAAAACAGAAAACCAAGATGCTGGAATTTCAGTTGCTTCTTGACTAAACTCATTATTAATCATCCATATAACGATTCCCCAAATTATGACAAAACTTGTGCCTAGGAAGAAATTTGATATAAAATACTTTTGAAATATATTTTGAAACAATTTATACAAAACATAGGTTATCACTGCCATTGGAACAATCGTAATGATAGTATTTACAGTTTTAAAAATTGTAGCTGATTCACCTGTTAAATTTCTTTCAGTATAATCATTAGCAAAAATTGTCATAGATCCACCTGCTTGCTCAAAGGCCCACCAAAAAAATATGGTTGCTGCAGAAAAAACTAGAATAACTGAAATTCTATCCCACTCAACGTTTGTAATTGGTGTCTTAACTTTTTCGTCAGAATTTTTAGCTTTTTTCTCAGGCTTAAGACCAATAGATCCAAAAATTTCTTGGGCATAGTAAAATTGAAGCATACCAAAAAACATAAAAATTCCAGCAAGTCCAAATCCCCAATGCCATCCAACTTTTTCACCTAAATAACCACATAATAGAATTCCTAAGAATGCACCTGCATTTATACCCATGTAGAATATAGTGTATGCACCATCTTTTCTAATATCATCATCTTTATATAGCTGACCAACAATCGATGAAATATTTGGCTTAAACAAACCATTACCAATTATTAATAATCCAATTCCTAAAAAGAAGAAAGCGTCAGCATAATACTCTAATGCCATTGAACCATGACCCAAGGCCATAATAAAAGCACCCATTACAGTTGCATTTCTGTAACCTAAAAACTTATCTGCAAGAATCCCCCCAATTAAAGGAGTAAAATAAACAAGACCGGTATACCATCCGTATAAAACTAGTGCATCTTCTCTTTCCCATCCCCATCCTTCATTCATAATTGATGAGGTTAGAAAAAGTACAAGAATTGCTCTCATTCCATAATAACTAAATCGCTCCCACATTTCAGTGAAAAACAAAACAAATAAACCTGTTGGATGATCAAAAATTGTCTTTTGATTTAGTTCTGATCCATTAAATTGCGCACCTATCATATCTAATTTTTTCTAAATGTATTTATTTAATTATAATTCTCCAACGATTTTTCTTCCATGATAAAACTTTCCGTTAATTTTTTTATGCAAAATCTTAAAATTTTGATTTGTAATTTTTCCTGCGGAAATTATTTCAAAGCCATGTGGTGAAATATTAATCATTTTTTTTAAAACTTCAGTACCCAATTCAGCAGTTTCACAACCACCTGATGTGAGTACCCCATTTACATTATTGATTTCAAGTAATTTCTTCAATGATTTTACTGGTGATGATGTTAGATCAATGGCTTTGTGAATAATTACATTTAATGGTTTTGCAAAATCAGCTAGATATTTAATTTTATTTAAATCTAATTCATTATTATCATCCAAACATCCAAAAACTACACCATCAAATTTTTGATTTTTACAAAACTCAATTGTTTCCTTCATCTGAGTTAAATCATCGTCATTATAATTGAATGAATTTGAATGAGGTCTTACCATTACCCTCAATGGAATAGAAATACTTTTATTCAAATAAATTAAATCATCATTGGATGGTGTTAAACCATCTTCTTCAAGATTAGAGCAAAATTCAATCCTATCTGCCCCTTTTTTGAAAGCATTAATTGCGTCTTGAATATTATCAGCACATGCTTCTTTTACAACATTCATTAAAAATTATTAGAAATGGTATCTTTTAAAAGTTTCCATTGCCTGGTAATTTGCAGTTCCAAGCTCATTGTATTTGATAGCAATATCACGATTTCTCTCCTCAACTCTTTGCCAAAATTCCCTTTCATCATCACCCTGAAACATAACGCTATTATTTTGTGATTGATGATAAAAAATTGCTCTTCTTTTTCTCAAAACTTGTTCAGGACTGAGTGGAACTGCCATTTCAATTTCATGTGAATCCCACTCATGCCATGCTCCACGATACAACCAAACCCAACAGTCCTTCATATAATCAAACTTCTTTAATTTCTTCAAAGACTCAAATAATAATTCTATACAAACTTTATGAGTTCCGTGAGGATCTGCTAAGTCACCAGCTGCATAAATTTGTTGTGGTTTAATTGATTTAATAAAATCACACATAATTTTTAAATCTTTGGGTCCTGGATTGTTCTTTTTGATTTTACCAGTTTCATAAAATGGAAGCCCCAAAAAATGAACATTTGCGTCCGCCAGACCAATAAATCTTGTCGCTGCCAAAGATTCTTTTTCTCTAATTAATGACGCTAATTTTCTAATTCTAGGATCATTAATTATCTTCTTCTCATCAGAAAGTAATTTTTTTAATTCATCAATGAAATTAGATGAACGATCAAAATAATCCTCATAAAGTTCAACAAACTTCAAAACCTCCTCGTTCGAAACAGCAATATTTCCTGAGGTTTGATATGCAACATGTACTTCGTGCCCATGACTAACAAGTCTATCAAATGTACCACCCATTGAAACAACATCATCATCAGGATGTGGACTAAAAATAACAACTCTCTTTTTTGATGGATTTTTTCTTTCAGGTCTATGCGTATCATCAGCATTTGGTTTACCACCAGGCCATCCTGTTATTGTTCTTTGAAGTTTATTAAAAGCTTCTAAATTTATATCATAGTGAGATTTATTTACTAACAAATCTGATAAGTTATTTTGATTATAATCTTTTTCTGTCAATCTAAGAATTGGTTTTTTTGTTATACTGGATAACCAATGAATAGCCCTTGTTTTCATTTCACCATCCATTAATTGAGCACCAACTTGCCATGGCTGTGAAATTCGTGTCAATTCACATGAGGAGCCTGAATCTAAAACAAATGTTGTATTACTATGAGATTGAAGCAAGCTTGCAGGAACTTTGACATTTTGTCTTGATTCAACAGCAGATTTAACTGACTCCGATTTACCAAGGCCCCAAGCTAACAATATTATTCTTTTTGACGATAATATTGTTTTAATACCCATAGTTATTGCAGAACTTGGAACGTTTTTTATTCCATTAAAGTCAAGCCTTGCATCTTTTCTTGTTTTGTAATCTAGTTTGACGAGTCTAGTAACAGAATTTAAATTTGAACCAGGCTCATTAAATCCAATATGTCCATTCGCTCCAATTCCTAATAATTGAATATCTATACCTCCACTTGATTTAATTTTTTTTTCATAATCTTTACAGTGATTATCAATGGATTTTTTATCAATTTTTCCATCAGGAATATTTATATTTTTAACATCGATATCAATATGGTTAAATAAATTATCATCCATAAACTTGTGATAACTTTGAGTATGATCTTTTTCTAAGCCGTAGTATTCATCTAGATTAAATGTAATAACATTTTTAAAACTTAAATTTTCATTTTTATGAAAATCTATAAGTAATTTATAAATACCCTTTGGAGATGATCCTGTAGCAAGACCAAGTACAGTTTTTTTACTCTTTTTATTATTTTTCTCAATTAGTTTTTTTATTTCCTTGGCTACTAACAGTTCACCACTTTTTTTATTATCAAAAATTACAGTATGAATTCTCTCAAATCGAGTAGTTGAAGATGTTCCAGGACTTTTATATTTAATAGAATTGGGGTTCATTAATTTTATAACATAATTTTTTTGGCATTTTTAAATAAAAACAATCCAGAAACAATTGTGACTAATAAAAATATTAATGCTGAAATAATTTCACCATAAATAAAGTAACCAGTTGAAAATAGGGCAGAATATATAGTTAGACAACCTATAATCATACATATTATTCCTTTAGGAACAATCCATTCTTCTTTCTCATCGCTCATGGTAATATGCTCTTTAATTTTATTCCATCCAGGACCTCCAGGTTTTGTTTTTTTATAGAATTTAATTAGAGTTTCTTTTTCATCTGCGGGTGTAATAAATGTAACAATTAACCATATTGAAGTAGTTACCAACACAATAAATGGAAATTTCATGTAAGCAGGAAAACCATCATCATTGAAAATTAAGTTAAATAGTGATTCATTTGTTAAAGCAATTGAAATTATTCCTGAACTTAACATTGCAGCTATTTCACTCCATGCATTTATTCTCCACCAAAACCATCTAAGGATAAAGATTGAACCTGTTCCTGCTCCAAACATCAAAATAATATCAAATAATTGAAGAGCATTAGTAAGTAGTATGGCTATAACAGAACTTATTATCATTAATATAACAACAGAAAATCTTCCAACATTTACCAACTCTTTTTGGGATGCATTTTTATTGATAAGTTGTAAATAAAAATCATTAACAACATATGATGATCCCCAATTAAGGTGTGTTGAAATTGTTGACATATATGCAGAAATCAATGATGCTAACACAAGTCCAAGAAGACCAGTTGGAAGTAAAGTTAACATAGCTGGGTATGCTAAATCTTGTCCTAACTTATCTTCAGATATATTTGGAAATGCCTCACTTAAAGATGCTAAATCCGGATAAACAATTAGTGAAGCAAGCGCAACAATAATCCATGGCCATGGTCTTAAAGCATAATGCATAACATTAAAAAACAAAGTGGCACCTAAGGCATGGTTTTCATTTTTCGCCGCTAGCATTCTTTGGGCAATATACCCTCCTCCACCTGGTTCTGCACCAGGATACCACGAACTCCACCACTGAACAGCAAAAGGTATAATTAATAATGTCCATAAAGTTTCTTTATCTGAAAGGTCAGGGAACATTGATATTTTTTCTGAAATAGCTTCATTACTCATTATTGATGAAACCCCTCCAACTTCGGGAAGATTAACTAAATATATAGCTGCACCAATTGAACCGGCCATAGCTGTAAAAAATAAAATAAAGTCAGTGTAAACCACTCCTCTGAATCCACCAGCAGTGCTAAAAATTAGAGTTACACCTCCAGCGTAAAGTACAGTTTCAATAGCAGACAAATCAAGCATGATAGCTCCAATTTTAATTGCAGCTAAAGTTACTCCCGCCATAGCCAGTACATTAAATATAATGCCTAAGTAGACGGATCTAAAACCTCTTAGAAATCTTCCAGCCTTACCACTATATCTAAGTTCATAAAATTCCATATCAGTTGCTACATCCGACCTTCTCCAAAGCTTCGCATATACGAAAACTGTAAGTAAACCAGTTAATAGAAAAACCCACCAAACCCAATTCCCGGAAACTCCATTTGTTCTAACAATATCGGTTACTAAATTTGGTGTATCAGTTGAAAAAGTTGTTGCTACCATTGACAAGCCTAACAGCCACCAAGGCAGTGTTCTTCCTGAGAGAAAGTATTCAGATGTATTTTTAGATGATCTTTTAGAAACGGCAAATCCAATTGTAAGGACTAGCACAAAAAAGAATACTATAATAATTTTATCTATTACACTTAATTCTATCACTAACTTAAATTTAAAATTATTTTTCTTTTAATCATTTTGATTCAATTAATTTTTGAATTATTTGAATATCAGATTTTGATGTTAAATCTGGTACATGCTCAGCAATTGGAATCCCCTTCATGTAAAGTGAATCATGACTAATCATATTGACAATCGCAGATGGAAGTTCTTTTTCATTTCGCAACGGATTTACAGGACAACTTTTAATAAATTCAAAAGCCTGACTTCCATCAAATTTAAATATATTCATGCTGACTCTTATTTTACCATTATCATCTAAGTTTTGTTCGACCTGTTCTTGAGTTGGTTTTTCAATGAAATTTACTAGATTGAATTCGCTGTTTGTCATTAAAATTGAGAATGATGAAACTCTGCCTTTAGGAAAATTCAATGAGTCTCTATCATATGCTAAAACAGCATTGTCATATGAGTTTTCCCTAATTAATTTCAAGGATTTTGTTGAATACAAGTTGTCGCTATTACAAACACAAAAGCTTTGGTTTTTTAATTTATCAATTTGATCCATTGTTTGATAAACAGCATCAGCAGTTCCGAAAGGCTTAACCCTATTTTCAGGAATTGATTGAATAGCGTATTCAATATTTATTTTAGAAATATTTGGAAATTTATCCATTTCATTTTTAAAATCTTCGTAATCTTGTCCAACTACCATTATCACATTTTGAAAACCAGCATCAACTATATTTTCAAGAAGAAAATATATAAATGGTTTATTACCAAATGTGATAAGAGATTTACTTTTTTTATTTGCTTCATCAGCTTTTGTTGAGCCTATTGACGAGTCAGTTGATTTTTTCATTCTTGAGGACATACCTGCTGCAAGAATTACAATTGTATTAGTCATGTCTAATTATCTAAAGCTTTAATTTTAAAATTTTCAAGTGCTGGTGTTGTTCTAGCATTCAAAATAATAGATTCAATTTTTTCAACAATATCAGGGTTTTCATTTGAAACATTTATTGATTCCTTCAGATCATCTTCAAGATTAAATAATTGTAAAGGTTGGGGCCCTTTCTGAAGATTAGTTTTTACACCCTTCCATTTTCCATACCTCACTGCTTGTTGACCACTTTGAGTAGAAAATTCCCAGTATAAGTACTCATGTTTTTTTTGATTTTTATTTGTTAGTAGTGGTAAATAACTCAAACCATCAATATAATCGGGTTTATCTAATTTTAAAATATCTAAAGCAGTTGCATAAAAATCTTGAAATGCAGAAATGTGATTAGTAGTTCTTTCACTTTTAATTTGACTTGGCCAATGTGCAATCATTGGTACTCTAATTCCTCCCTCATAGACTCTACCTTTAACTCTGCTTCTGTCTCCGTTTAAAATACCAGCACTATTAAAATAATCTATATCCACATGATCTACATGTGTGGGTCCATTATCACTTGTAAAGATTATCAAAGTATTTTCATATTTTCCAATTTCCTTTAGCTTATCAACTATTTCTCCAACTTGCTCATCTAAATAAGAAATCATTGCAGCATATGTAGCTTTGGGATATTGATTAGGATAATATCGCCTACCTATATAAGGTTTTTCAGATCCTATTTTGTCTCTGTAGTAATCAACCCATTCTTTGGGTGCCTGTAAAGGTAAATGAGGTATTGGAGATGCATAATAAAGAAAGAAATTCAAGTCTTTATTTTCTTCAATAAAATTTAGTGCTTCATCATGCATTAATGTTGCTGAATAATCAGCCTGATTATATTTCTTGTAGCTTTCCTCTGAATTGATATCTGCACCAGAATCAAGACCCTCTTGTTTTGTAACTATATAATTATTCAAAATATCTTTTTCAGTATTTTTCCATAAATGTGTTGGATAAAATGTGTGAGCTTGTCTTTGACAATTATACCCATAAAAAAAATCAAAACCCATCAAATTTGGTATACTATTAGTGTGTGGGGCTCCCAATCCCCATTTGCCTACCATTCCAGTTTTGTAACCGTTATCTTTGAAAACTTTAGCTACAGTGATTGTTGAGTCAGGAAGAGGTCTTTGACCTTCAAGTGACGGGTCATTAAACATTGCTTCAAAGCTCCAAACATCACCTCTATCGGACCACTCTCCATTATTTCTAATATGAGTATGACCAGAATGTTGACCTGTCATAAGTACACTCCTTGCTGGAGCACATACTGGAGATCCAGTGTAATGATCTGTAAATAACAAACCTTTTTTTGCAAGAGCATCTATATTAGGAGTTTCAATAATTTTCTGCCCATAAACACCTAATTCACCATAGCCTAGGTCATCAGCAAGTATGTAAATTATATTAGGGTTATCAATATTTTTATTTGGAGATTCACAGCTAATACTGTAAAAAATTACAAATGATAAAAATAAATGTAGTGGCAAATTTAATATTGATTTTTTTTTCATTTTTTAATTAGCTGTTTAGCTTTTAAAGATATGTTTATTAAAAGAATTTAACAATAACTATCTTTGTTAAGTTGTATGAAAGATGGTTTTTCAAAACTCACAAAGAGTGAAAAGATTGATTGGGTAATTGAGAATTTTTTTAATTCATCAAATGATGATATTGAGATCTTAAAACAATACTGGAGTGAGGATGAGGAACTTCAAAAAATTCATGATGAATTTTCTGAAAATACATTAACAAATTTCTTTATTCCACTAGGAATTGCTCCAAATTTTCTCATTGATAATAAAAATTACACAATTCCAATGGCAACTGAAGAAAGCTCTGTTGTCGCTGCAGCTTGTAAATCAGCAAAATTTTGGTCAAAAAGAGGAGGCTTCAAAACTGAAATAATTAATGTTATTAAAACTGGGCAAGTACATTTTAAATTTAATGGTGATAAAAATAAACTTTATGAATTTTTTGAAAATTCAAAAGGTAAAATTCTTAATGATTGTAATGAAATTTCAGAAAATATGCTAGCTAGGGGGGGTGGTATTCTTAATATTAATTTAATTGATAAGACATCTGAAATAAATGATTATTACCAATTAAGTTCTGATTTTAACACTGTTGATTCAATGGGAGCAAATTTTATAAATTCTTGTCTTGAGCAATTTGCAAAAAGTTTTCAGACAGAGTTTTTGGAATCAAAATTATTTGATGAAGATGAAAATTTAGAAATAGTTATGAGTATTCTCTCCAATTATGTTCCTCAATGTTTAGTAAAAGCTGAAGTACGATGTAAATTAAATGAGTTAAAAAATGGAGATGTTGAAGAACCAATAAAATTTGCCAGAAAATTTATAGATGCAATAGAAATTGCAAAGAATGATATTAGTAGAGCCGTTACACATAATAAAGGGATAATGAATGGTATTGATGCTGTTGTTATTGCTACTGGCAATGACTTCAGATCAGTTGAAGCTTGTGCGCACGCTTATGCAGCAAAAGAAGGTAAATATTCAAGTTTAACACATGCAAAAATTGAAAAAGATGAATTTATATATTGGATTGAAATTCCATTAGCAATTGGAACTGTTGGTGGAATAACAAATCTTCATCCACTTGTAAAATGGTGTTTAAAATTATTAAAAAACCCCAACGGAAAAGATTTAATGAGAATTATTGCAGTAGCTGGATTAGCACAAAATTTTGCTGCGATAAGATCTTTAATTACATCTGGTATTCAACTTGGTCACATGAAAATGCATCTTATTAATATTTTAAATACATTAAGTGCAAACAAAACAGAAAAAGAAATTTTAATTAATTATTTTAAAAAGAATAAAGTAAGTTTTAGATCAGCTGAAACAGCTTTAAAAAAATTAAGAAACGATGAACTCAACTTTTAAAAGTCATGGAAAACTTTTAATCACTGGAGAGTATTTTGTTTTAAATGGTGCAAAAGCTTTATCTATTCCAACAAGCTATTATCAAACTTTAAAGGTTGATAAAATTGAAAGTAAAATTATTAGTTGGAAGAGCTATGATAACAAAAAAAACATATGGATTTATGGAGATTTTAAATTACCAAATCTTGAGATTATTAATGACTCAACTGATGAACTTTTATACCTTCAAAAGCTTCTATTAGAAATCAAAAAATTAAATCCACAAATCTTCAAATTCAAAAATGGATATAAATTAGAATCAAATATGAATTTTGATAGAAGCTGGGGTCTGGGATCATCATCAACATTAATATGCAATCTATCAAAATGGTCTCAAACTGATCCATATCAATTACTTTGGGCAGTTAGCAAAGGAAGTGGATACGATATTGCATCCTCAATTCATGAATCACCAATAGTTTATCAAATAAACAATAAAAATCCTATTATCAATAAAGTTCAATTCAAACCTAAATTTCATGAAAATTTATTTTTTGTTCACTTAAATAAAAAACAAAAAACAGATGATGAAATTAATTTATTCCAAAAAATAATTATTGATGATGATGTAATTAATCAAATTACTCAAATAACAGACGACATAGTAAAATGTGATGAAATGGATGAGTTTAAAAATTTAATTATTAAACATGAAAACCTAACTTCAAATACTTTAAATAAGAAAACTATAAAAGAAAAGTTGTTTAATGATTTTAGTGGAGAAATTAAAAGTTTAGGTGCCTGGGGTGGTGATTTTGCTCTTGTAATTGGAGATGTAAATTCAGCTGAATATTTTAAAAACAAAGGTTATAAAACTATTATTTCTTTTAATAGTATGTTAAATAATTCTTAAGAATTAAGTTTGGCATGGTTCATGCATAACACAAAATAAGTACACATAATATTTTTTGGTTAGTTGTTGTTTTAAATGCCCAAGCCATCTCAAACGGTTTGGGCATTTTACTTTTTATTCTGAATAAACTGTTCTAAACCCAGTATGTAGTGAACTTGAATCTGGTGTTGTTTTCATTCTTGCGGCATTCCTATAGCCACTACAATATGAATCATTACATAAAAAACTACCACCCCGAATTACTTTCTTTTGACTAAAAGGTTCAATTGGGTCATAGCTAGTATCTGGTCCTTTTGGATTCAAAGTTCCTGACTTTGGGAGCATTGAATAATAATTAGAATGATACCAATCTGAACACCATTCCCATACATTTCCGCCCATATCATACAAACCGTATCCATTTGGTGAAAAAGACTTTACTGGAGCAGAATAATAAAACTTATCCAATACTGTGTTTTTAGATGGAAAGGAACCATTCCAACTATTTGCTTTAATTTCTTTCACATCAATTTTTTCATTTCCCCAGCTATATATATTGTTTAATTTACCTCCTCTAGAGGCATACTCAAATTCAGCTTCTGTTGGTAATCTTTTTCCTGCCCATTCACAATATGCCTGTGCATCCTCCCAACTAACATGGACAACTGGATAATTTTCTTTGCCATTAATATCGCTGTCTGGTCCAAATGGCTGCCTCCAATTAGCATTTCTAACAAGTGACCACCAATTTGAGTAATCATTTAAATTTTTTGTTTCATATTCTTTAAAAACCAAAGATGCTGGTTCCAATAAACTATCATTAGGCTTTGGAGTGCCAGGTGGCAATGCAGACTTAATTTCATCCCAATTAATTTTTCGTTCTGCAGTTGTTATATAACCTGTCTCATCAATGAATTTTTTGAACTGCGCATTTGTAACCTCTGTTTCATCCATCCAAAAAGAACTAATCTCAACACTATGTTTAGGGTACTCATCACTCCTAGCTTCATCATTATCTCCTCCCATTAAAAACTTCCCTCCTTCAATGAATACCATTCCATCTTTTTTTAATTCATTTTTTTGTGTTTTCAATTTGCTATCACATGACACAAAAATTACTGTTATTAATAGAAAAATAACTTTGAAAATAAAATTGAAATGCTTCACTTTTAATTGAAATAAATTATTACTAAATTACATACAACAACAATGAAAAACAATAAGGCTGATATTTACTGGAAAAAAAATCTTAAATATCTAACTATTCTTCTTTCAATTTGGTTTACAGTTTCATTTGGTTTTGGAATTATTCTGGTTGATCAATTGAATGAATTTCAATTTTTTGGGTTTAAGCTTGGCTTTTGGTTTGCTCAGCAGGGATCCATTTATACTTTCGTTATTTTAATTTTTATTTACATTTTTTTAATGAATAGACTTGATAAATTTTACAGGTCTTAATAAATAAAGTAATATGTCTTTACAAATTTGGATTTGGATTATAGTGGGTTTGACTTTTGCTCTCTACATTGGGATTGCAATTTGGTCAAAGGCAGGATCAACAAATGAGTTTTACATTGCAGGTAAGGGTGTTAATCCTATTGCTAATGGAATGGCAACTGCTGCAGATTGGATGAGTGCCGCATCATTTATTTCAATGGCTGGAATAATTTCTTTTATTGGTTACGATGGGTCAGTTTATCTTATGGGATGGACTGGAGGTTATGTTTTATTAGCTCTATTGCTTGCACCTTATTTACGAAAATTTGGAAAATTTACAGTTCCTGATTTTATTGGTGACCGGTATTACTCAAATGTAGCGAGAACTGTTGCTGTTTTTTGTGCTTTAATTGTTTCCTTCACTTACATTGCTGGTCAAATGAGGGGAGTTGGTATTGTATTCTCAAGATACCTTGAAGTTGATATTAATTCAGGTGTGTTTATAGGAATGGGTATTGTACTATTTTATGCAATACTTGGTGGAATGAAAGGCATAACTTATACTCAAGTTGCTCAATACTGCGTGTTGATATTTGCTTTTATGGTTCCTGCAATTTTTATTTCAATCCAAATGACTGGAAATCCAATTCCACAACTTGGATTTGGATCTCAATCTGCTGATGGTGTTTATTTATTAGACAAATTAAATGGTTTACACGAAGAATTAGGTTTTAGTGAATATACGTCTGGTTCTAAATCTACATTGGATGTATTTTTAATAACAGCTGCTTTAATGATTGGAACAGCAGGACTTCCACATGTTATTGTTAGATTTTTCACTGTCAAGAAGGTAAGTGATGCAAGAAAGTCAGCTGGTTGGGCACTGCTTTTTATTGCTATTTTATATACAACAGCTCCAGCAATTGCAGTCTTTGCTAGGACTAATCTTATTGAAACAGTTTCTGAAAAAGAATATTCAACAATGCCCTACTGGTTTAAGAAATGGGAAGATACAGGACTTTTGACATATGATGATAAAAATGATGATAATATTATACAATATTTAGGAGATGAACAGCTTAATGAATTAACTATTGACAAGGATATAATGGTATTGGCTAATCCTGAAATTGCACAACTTCCAAATTGGGTAATTGCCCTTCTTGCTGCTGGAGCTATTGCTGCTGCTCTTTCAACTGCCGCTGGTTTACTTCTTGTCATATCATCATCAATTTCTCATGATTTAATAAAAAGGATGGTTAAGCCCGATATAAGTGATAAGGGTGAATTAATTGCTGCCAGAATCTCCGCATTTTTTGCTGTTCTTTTAGCTGGATATTTCGGTATTAACCCACCCGATTTTGTTGCTGCAACAGTGGCACTGGCATTTGGATTAGCTGCTGCTTCATTTTTTCCTGCAATTGTTCTAGGAATTTTTTACAAGAAAATGAATAAGGAGGGTGCAATTTCTGGGATGTTGATAGGTATTTTATCTATGCTCTTTTACATGACGAAATTTAAATTTGGATGGTTTGGTGGAGGTGGTCCTGAAGATTGGTGGTTTGGTATTTCACCTGAAGGGTTTGGTACAATAGCTATGTTAATTAATTTAATTGTTTCAATTACAGTGTCCAATTTTACTTCACAACCACCAGAAAAAATTATAAAGCTTGTTGAAAATATTAGATTACCAAGTGATGATGATCTTTAGACATTTATTGATTTTATTATTACCTGTTTTTTTATTCTCGCAAAAAAATCTGTTTGAGAAGAAAGAATTTATTGTAAAGAGTGATACTTTAAAATACAGAATTTTAGCGCCCTTAGATTACGATGAAAATAAAAAATATCCAGTTCACCTTTTTTTGCATGGAGCAGGTGAAAGAGGAGGTGACAATGAATTGCAATTAATCCATGGATCTGAACTTTTTTTAAAAAAATCTAGCAGAGAAAAATTTAAATCTTGGGTTATTTTTCCACAATCACCAGAAAATGATTGGTGGGGTGGACACTATGATCCATATAAATTTGACTATGATGTAAGAAAATCAAATGCACTAAACTTAGTAGTGTTATTCATGGATAAATTTATAAACCGTAAAGATGTTGACAGCAATAGAGTGTATGTAACTGGACTGTCAATGGGCGGTATGGGAACATATGCTATTTTAGCTCAAAGACCTGATATGTTTGCTGCTGCAACTCCTATTTGTGGAGATGGTAACCCTAATAATGTGTCAAATTTTGCTAAAAAAGTACCTCTGTGGATTTTTCAC
>Ga0208390_1000476_pt1 | contig 14518 bp, 17 predicted proteins | sample Knorr_S7_td_Surf_FD_185594 | JGI IMG/M metagenome (GOLD analysis project Ga0208390, IMG submission 185594) | Marine microbial communities from Southern Atlantic Ocean transect - Knorr_S7_td_SurfaceA_ad_6m_LV_A (SPAdes) (version 2) | ecosystem: Environmental > Aquatic > Marine > Oceanic | place...
GTAGAGCACGACACTGAAACAATGGAAAATGCAGATCATATCATTGATCTTGGTCCAGAAGCAGGAAATAAAGGAGGTGAGGTTGTTGCTCAGGGGACATTTCAAGATATAAGTCAAAATAAAAACAGTATTACAGGTAAATATCTTTCCAATAAATTTAAAATAAATATTCCTGCTAAAAGACGTTTAGCTAAAAACGGTAGATTTTTAGAAATTTCTGGAGCAAGTGGAAATAATTTAGATAATGTTAATTTAAAAATACCTTTAGGAAGCTTAACCTGTGTTACAGGTGTATCTGGAAGCGGTAAATCTACACTTGTGTTACAAACTTTGTATAATGCTCTAAATCTAACTTTAAATAATAATAAATCCAGAAAAATTCCAAAACCTTTTAAAGGTTTCAAGGGAACTGAATTAATTGACAAGATAATAGATATTGATCAATCACCCATTGGAAGAACTCCTAGATCAAATCCAGCAACTTATACTGGTGCTTTTGGACCAATCAGAGACTGGTTTACCGGATTACCAGAGTCAAAGACGCGTGGTTATAAACCAGGAAGATTTTCATTTAACGTTAGAGGAGGCAGATGTGAGGCTTGTGAAGGAGATGGTGTTATTACTTATGAAATGCACTTTCTTCCTGATGTTTATATTCAATGTGATGAATGTAAAGGCACTCGTTATAACCGAGAAACTTTAGAAATTAAATTTAAAGACAAAAGTATTGCTGATGTTTTAAATATGACTGTTGATGAGGGATGTGAATATTTTGAAAATATTTCAAATATAAAAACTAAGTTGTTAACTCTAAAAAAAGTTGGCTTGGGATATATCAAAATAGGACAACAAGCGACAACTCTATCAGGAGGAGAGGCTCAAAGAATCAAGCTTGCAAAAGAATTATCTAAAAGATCCACTGGAAGAACAATGTACATCCTGGACGAGCCGACAACAGGTCTTCATCAGCACGATATTAAGAAGTTACTTGAAATTTTGCATACTTTTGTGGCCTTAGGTAATACGGTAGTTGTTATAGAGCATAATTTGGATGTGATTAAAACCGCTGATTATATAGTTGATATGGGCCCTGAAGGAGGTGTTAAAGGCGGAAAAATTATTGCTGAGGGGAAACCAGAGGAGATATGTAAAGTACATGAAAGCTATACTGGCAAATATTTAAAGCCTCTTTTATATTAAAATTTATGACCTATTTTAATAAAATTAGTATATAATTTAACCATGACAAGTTTACTTTCATCACTTTCAAGAACAGTTCATGTATCCGTAATAATTTCTATTATACTTTTTGTGGGATTTTTTTTTCATAATGAGGGATTTGCTTTCGATAGATTGTTCTGGAGTTGGTTGGCTAGATATACCCACGTATTAGTTGGTATCATGTGGATTGGCCTTCTATGGTACTTTAATTTTGTTCAAATACCAAATATGGCAAAAATACCCGATGAACACAAACCAGCTATTGGAAAAGTTATTGCACCAGCTGCATTATTTTATTTTAGATGGGCAGCAGCCTTTACGGTTATTTCTGGATTAATATTAGCTGGTCTAAACGGTTATTTACATGATGCTATGACACTAAGTGTTGGATCAGGTATACCTAAACATACAGCAATTGGGATAGGCATGTGGCTTGGTTTAATAATGGCTTTTAATGTTTGGTTTGTAATTTGGCCAAATCAAAAAAGAGCTTTAGGGATGGTTGAGTGTGAGCCTGATCTAAAAGCAAAGTCAGCTAAAACTGCTATGCTTTTTTCTAGAACAAATACTTTGTTGTCAATACCAATGTTACTAACAATGGTAGCTGCACAAAACTTGTATTAATCCTTTTCGTTATCTTTTAAAATTGTTTTTTGAGATACATTAAGTCTAACTAAAACAGTATTAGCAATATATATAGATGAATAAGTTCCAAAAATAACACCAAAAATCATAGCCAAAGAAAAACCTTTTAAAATTTCACCACCAAAAAAAAATATTGATAGTAAAGCTAATAAAGTTGTTATAGAGGTAATTAATGTCCTTGATAATGTTTCGTTAATAGAAATATTTGTTAATTCAAAAATTTTAATGTCAGCATACTTTCTTAAATTTTCTCTCACTCTATCAAATATTACGACCGTATCGTTCATAGAATAACCAACAATTGTTAAAACAGCAGCAATAATTGACAAGTTAATCTCTAGTCCAAGTAAAGAAAAAAGTCCTAAAGTCACAATAACATCATGAAATAAAGCTAGAATAGCTCCTAAACTAAATTGCCATTCAAATCTAATCCAAATATAAATAAGCATTAGTGCTAGGGCAACAGATATTGCAATTACTCCAGATCTTAACAATTCGGCGCTCACTTTGGGTCCGACATTTTCAACTCTTCTAAAATTAAAATTATTTCCAAAAGATTTATCTAAATTTTTCTTTATTTCCTCAATTACATTTTTATTTTCATTATTTTCAAATTTAATTAAAAAATCTGTATCGTTTCCAAATTTTTTAACCGAAACATCACCTAAATTCATTTGGCTAAGATTATCTCTTAAAGATGATACATTAATTTTGTTATCATTTGATCTTAATTCAATAAGTGTTCCACCTTTGAAATCTATTCCAAAATTTAAACCTTTAAAAATCAAAAAAAATAAAGAAACAACAACTAAGGATACAGATAATATATTAAACTGATTATAGTATTTATTAAAAGCAATCATCTTAAATTAAGCCACCTTTTTCTTTATTTTTTGATACGTACAATACAGTCAATAATCTAGCGATAAAATAAACTGAAAAAAGAGTTGTAAAAATACCAACACCTAGTGTAAGTGAAAATCCTTTTATAGGACCTGAGCCCATGAAAAAAAGAATTATCGCTGCTAATAAAGTCGTAATGTTTGCATCTAATATTGCAGTTCTAGATTTTGTATAACCACTATCAAAGGCAATTAAATTATTTTTTTCATTTTTTAATTCCTCTTTAATTCTCTCAAAGATTAAAACATTTGCATCAACTGCCATACCAACTGTTAGTATTATTCCTGCTATTCCTGGTAAAGTTAAAGTTGCTTCAAAAATTGTTAAAACGCCAACTAATAAAAACAAATTAATAATTAACGCAACATTTGTTATTAACCCAAATATTTTATACTTTACAAAAATAAATAAAATGACAAGAGCAAATCCAATAATTAAAGCTATGATCCCAGCATTAATTGAGTCTTGTCCTAAATCTGGACCCACAGTTCTCTCCTCAATAATACTTAATGGTGCAGGTAAAGCTCCAGATCTTAATAATAAAGCAAGATCTGTGGCTGATTGAAAAGTAAAACCTCCACTTATTTGACCAGATCCACTAGCAATTACATCTCTTATTACTGGGGCACTGATTATTTTTCCATCTAAAACAATTGCTAATTGTTTTCCTATACCAGTTGATGTAGCTTTTCCAAATCTTTTAGCACCTACCCTATCAAGAGTGAATGAAACGACCGTCTCATTATTTTCACTATCCATCCTAGGTTGAGCATCAAGAAGGTTGTCACCACTTAGAATTATTCTTTTACTAACCATTGCCTCTTCAGAATTATCTTCATACATTAATTTTTCTGCTCCAAAGGAGTCCTCGTCATTATTTGTTACAAATCTAAATGTTAAATTTGCAGTTTTACCAAGAAGGGCTTTAATTCTCATTGGATCATCAAGACCTGGTAATTCAACTAAAATTCTATCATTACCACGCTTAAGGATATTGGGTTCATTAGTACCTATTTCGTCTACTCTTCTTCTAACTATTTCTAGAGCTTGGTCTTGAGATGAAGTTTTGATTTCAATAATCCCCTGTCTTGAAAAATTTACAGTGAGAACATTATTATCTTCTTCGATTTCTAATTGGTGTGATTTAAATCTTTGATAATAAGGATTAATTTCACTCTCTTCGTCACTAAACTCGTCTAGGATAATTTGTTTAAATTCATCATCTACAGAAAATGATAATTGTTGATCTGAAAGTTTTATATTCCTAATTCTAATATTTTTTTCTTTAAAATAATTTCTAATAGTAATTGATAAATTTTGAAGTTTTTGTTCAATAACTGGACTATTATCAATTTCTAATAATAAATAAGATCCACCTTGTAAATCTAAACCAAGATTAATTTTTTTATTCAATATTTCATTACTAAACTTAAGTAAATTAGATGATGCAAAAAAAATAAATATTAAAGATATTAAGGAAATAAAAATTATTCTTAATTTAGAAAAGTATAACACTTTGTAAAAACAAAAATTATTTCTTTACTTCTTGAGAACTCATCAGACTTTGAATGCCAGTCCCTCTGATTACTTCAACAGTAACATTTTCAGCAATTTCAACTTCAACTTTATCGTTATCTATAACTCTAGTTATAATTCCTGTAATTCCACCTGAAGTTACAACTTTATCACCCTTTTTTAAGCTCTCTACCATTGCCTTATGCTCTTTGACCTTCTTTTGCTGCGGTCTTATCAAGAAAAAATAAAAAATTACGAAAATTAATATTAACGGTATAAATTGACCTATTCCTGCACTATCCATAAAACTCCTTAATTAAAATTGACTATTTATACTATCTAAAGCCTTAAAACAACTTTAATTGATCGAAATTTTTTCTAAATTGTTCATATATGGTCTAAGTACTTTTGGAATTGATATTGAACCATCTTTTTGTTGATAATTTTCCATAATAGCAATTAAAGTTCTTCCTACCGCTAAACCACTTCCATTTAGAGTACCTGCATAAAGAGTTTCTTTTTTTTCATCTTTGTATCTGGCTTTCATCCTAACAGATTGAAATGTTGAGCATGATGAACAAGATGAAATTTCTCTATATTTTTCTTCTGATGGAAGCCAAATCTCAATATCATAAGTTTTTTCAGCACTAAAACCCATATCACCAGTACATAAAATTATTTTTCTGTAGGGTAATTCTAAAAGATCTAAAATTCCGGTTGCACAATCAGTCATTCTCTCAAGTTCCTCTAAACATTTTTTTTGCTCAACAATACTTACCATTTCAACTTTGTAAAATTGATGCTGCCTGATCATACCTTTGGTGTCTTTTCCATAACTGCCCGCCTCTTTTCTAAAACAAGGAGTGGAGGCAACAAATCTCATTGGTAAAGATTTTAGTTCAATAATCTTATCTTTTACCATATTAGTTAAAATTACTTCTGCAGTTGGGATTAAAAACTTTCTATCTGAACCCTCGTCTAGTTTTACTTCAAACTGATCCTCTTCAAATTTAGGAAGCTGACCAGTACCAAACATTGTGTTTTCAGATGCTAATAATGGTGGAGAAATTTCTTTATAACCATTTTTGTTAATATGAGTGTCTAACATAAAATTTGAAATCGCTCTTTCTAGATAAGCTAATTTATCTTTAACGAAAACAAATCTTGAACCAGTAGTTTTAGTTGCAAGATCAAAATCAAGCATGTTTAATTTTTCACCTAATTCAATATGAGACTTAGGTTTAAAATCAAATTTAGGAATTTCACCTTTTTTTTCTATTTCAATATTATCATTTTCGTCTTTTCCAACAGGAACATCTAAATGAGGAACATTAGGAATGCTAGATAAAATTTTTTCCAAATCAGCTTTAATAACAATTTGCTGATTATTAATTTTTTCTATAGAAGAAGAAATTTCTTTTGATTTAGCAAAAAGAGACTCATCTTTTGATTTAGAAATTTCTTTTTTTTCTTTTTCTAAGGCTTCTTTTTTTTGAATTAATTCTCTATTTTTTATATCCAAATCCTTTAATTTTTCAAAATTAACTTCAACAGATCTTTTTTCAATTGCTTTTCTAAAAGTATCAAAATCTTTTCTAATTTCTTTTAAATTATGCATCAGAGTCTTTAAAATTTTTGTTTTCTATAACTTTTACTGAATATATAGATAATTCATATAATATTAATAAAGGTATAGCTAATCCAATTTGAGTAATTGGATCTGGCGGTGTAAGCAAAGCTGCAGCAGCAAATATTATGACAATGACGTATTTTCTTCTTGTTTTTAAAAATTGAGAATCAACTACTCCAATTCTAGCTAATAAACTCAATACTACTGGTAACTGAAAACTTATTCCAAATGCAAAAATAAGTTTCATTACTAATGAAAGATATTCATTCACTTTTGCTTCTAATTGGATTGGTAAGTTAGTTGACAAACCTGCGCTCTCAAATGATAGGAAGAATTTGATGGCCAGAGGCATAATCAAATAATAAACCAACATACCACCTAAAAAAAATAAAATTGGTGTTAAAACCAAATAAGGTAATATTGCTACCTTCTCGTGTTTATACAAACCCGGTGCTATAAATTTCCAAATTTGCATCAAAATGAAAGGACATGTAACAAAGAAGGCTGTGAAAAATGAGACTTTTAAATATGTTAAAAAAGTTTCCTGAAGTGCTGTAAAGATTAACCTTCTCTCAGTACCATCATCTCTAACAGCTCTAGCAAAAGGTTCGACTAAAAAACCATATAAATGTTCAGCAAAAAAATAACAAACAACAAAAAATATCACTAAAAATATGAAACTGTGGATTAATCTTTTTCTTAATTCAGCTAAGTGACTTATAAAGCCACCCTCTTTTTCTTCACGACTCATCTTTTTTTTCTTCTTTTTTATCTGCTTGATTGTCTTCAATATCTATATTTGAAACTTCACTTTGAATATTATTAATATATTTTTTAGCAGTACCAATCATGGAGCCAACTTTTTTTAACATAATGGGAAAGTCTTTAGGCCCAAGTACAATAATTGCTATTGCTACAACAATTAAAATCTCAAACCAACCAATAGTAGGCATGTGATTTATTCTTTTTTGTTTGAATCTTGATTTTCGTCAGAAATATTTTTGGGATCTTTGTCATCAGTCACATCTGATGCCATACCTTTTTTGAAGCTTTTGATACCTTTTGCAACGTCACCCATTAAACTAGATATTTTTCCTCTACCAAATAATAAAACAACAAGTATTACAACTATTGCTATTTGCCAAATTCCAATGCTCATATAAAACTTATAACCTTTTTATTAATATTTTAAAAGTACCTTTTTAACTTGTGACTGGATGGTGCTTTATTTGTTATCATCATTATCAAGGGTGCTATTCAACATTTCATCAATATTTGAATACAAATCCTCTTTTTTATCATCTTGTTTTTCTCTGTAAAATTTTCCTGTTCCAAAGATTGCATTATCTATATTTGTATTATCGATTAAACCTGCAGCACCTAATTCATCAACAGTAGGTAAATCAGATAATTTCTGAAGATTAAAATGACTTAAAAAATCATCAGTTGTGACGTATTGAATAGGTCTTCCTGGAACATCTTTTCTACCACCGGGTTTCACCCAATTAAGTTCCATTAAAATTTCAAGTGTGTTTGTGCCAAAAGCAACACCTCTTATCTCTTCTATTTCGGCTCTAGTTACTGGTTGGTGATAAACAATAATTGCTAATGTTTCTATAGCTGCTCTGGATAATTTTTTTTCTACTGTCTTTTCCTGTATCATTAAATTTGATAAATTTGGTGAAGTTCTGAATGACCATTTTTTAGAGATACACACAAGGTTAATACCCCTACTAGAATATTCAGATTGAAGTTTTAACAAAACTTTTTCAATATCTGTTTTTGTTGAAATTTTGCTTTGAATGGTTTCAATATCCAATGGCTCAGCAGCTGCAAAAATAATTGCCTCGATTTCTTTTTCTAAAGAAGAGGGTTTTTTAGGAAAATCAATAATATTATCTTTTTTTTTTATTTTCTTTTTAATCATTTACTTTCTCTTATATAAATATCATCAAATAAATTTTCTTGTTTTATTTTTAAATTACCCTCTTTTACCAGTTCTAATGAACCGGCGAATATTCCCGCTTTTCCAGTTCTTTTAAACTTACTTCCTTTTTTAAAATTTTTTGGAATTAGATCATCTAATTTTTTCCAATCAATCAATTTGCCATAAAATTCTTTAATAACTTTAACTCCTTCTTCAGCAGTGAAAACTGGTAATTTAGGAATATTTATTGTTTGGAAATCTTTCGTCATAATTATAGTAGAATAAGTTTTTAGTAAATCAAACAGAGTTACTTTAAGTTCACTATTGTATATTGGTTTAATTCCAGCTCTCATTCCTCTAGTTCTAATTTCTCTTCCAAGTCTTTTTCTTTTTAGCATTTGTTCAGATAGCAGTCTGATTAATTCTAGCTTTTTTAATTGTAATTTTAATCTTTCAGCAACCTCGTTAACTTTAAATTCTTCTTCAGGAGATCCAGGTAATAAAAGTTTTGATTTTAAATAAGCTAACCATGTTGCCATAAGTAAATATTCTGATGCAATTTCTAAATTAAGATTTTTTTCTTTAGTTATAAAATCATTAAATTGATCAGCTAATTTAGTAATTGAAATTTCTTCTAAATTTACTTTTTGAGTTTTTGCTAAATCAAGCAATACATCTAAGGTGCCATTGTAATTATCTATATCTACTTTAAACAATTCAGAATCGGTTGAAATCATTATTAAATATTAACTCAAAACTTTATAAAATTGCGAAGTTTTTTTAATTATAAATTTACTTACTAATGGTGAGTTTTTTCCAATAATCTCCATTTCTTTATAATTAGCGTTGCAATGTAAAACAAGATTACATCCAGAATTAAACGTTCTGATTGTATTTTCTTTTACATTTCCTTTTAAACTCTTCATAGATATATCGTCTGAAATAATCAAATTTTTAAAACCTATTCTATCTCTTATTATTTTAATCATTTTATTAGAATGAGTGACTGTATTTTTCTGATCAATTTTATTAAATATGACATGCGCAGTCATAGCGAACAAAGTTTTTTTATTCTTGAAACATTTAAAATCATTTTTGATTAAATAATTTAAACTTTTGTTAACAATTGGTGTGAAATAATGGCTATCTACTTTAGCCTGACCATGACCTGGAATATGTTTAATTACTGTGCCAATTTTATTCTCTAAAAAATATTGAATACAATAATCACCTATTTTTGATACAATTTTTGGATTTTTTGAAAATGATCTATCTCCAATTATATTTGATGAACCTTTAATTCTCAGATCTAATACGGGAACAGTATTAATGTTTATTCCAATTGATTTTAATAAGTATGAAGTTTTATCTATAAACAATTTGTAATAAAATTTAAATTCTTTGTAATTTTTGATGTATTTTTTACCAAAAAATTCTGAAGTTAAATTATCAAAAGAAATTATATTTTTTAATCTATTAACCCTACCACCCTCTTGATCAACCAATATCGGATATTTATTGTCATTAAAAATTTTTCTAATTGATTTTGTTAATTTAAAGGTTTGTTCTATGTTTTTAATATTTCTAGCAAATAAGATTACCCCCCAGGGTTTATATTTTTTAAGAAATTTTTTTTCTTTGGATAAGAGAATAGTCGACTTTATACCAACAATAAAAGATCTACGATTATTCATCAGATTCAAGAAGTTTCCAAAAATTGAATTTTTTTTTCTTATTATTTGATTGCTCTACATATTCTATGATGTTTTTAGTATCATCCTCTAAAACTGGTAATTTTTTTGAATAAACTTTAATTTTTTCATCAATATTGTTTAAAGATCTATAGGATTTCTTTTTATTTACATCGGAAAAATAATATCTACCAACAAAAAAAGAAAAAAGACAAATTACTAAAATGAATATTAAATATTTTATTTCTTTTAGCATTACATTTTTTTGGGTGCTGATACTCCAACTATATCCATGCCAGATTTAATCACATTTGATATAGCTTTTAAAAAAACTAATTTGTCAGTAGATATTTTTTTTTGATCATTAATAAATCTTTTTTCAGGATTATCTTTACCTAAATTCCAATATGAGTGAAATAATGAGGCTAGTTCATATAAATATGTTGGTATTCTATGTGGCTCAAGTTTATTACTGGATAAATTAATACATTTGGGCCACTCAGAAATCTTTTTTAAAATATCAATTTCATCTCTAGTATAATTAAAATCATACTTATCAACTTTAATTTCAGTATCTAAATCTTGATCAATATGTCTAAATACTGACGAAATTCTCGCGTAACAATATTGAACATAATAAAGTGGGTTATCTTTAGATTTTTCAATTACATTATCAAAATCAAAATCTAACTCTGCATCACTACTCCTGTTTAACATTATAAATCTAGTAGCATCTTTTCCAACTTCATTAATTAAATCATCTACTGTTATATAATCTCCTTTTCTTTTTGACATTTTAAATGGTTTCTTGTCTTTGATAAGTTTAACTAATTGGCTAACTTTACAAAGTAACTTTGACTTTGAACCAGATAATGCTTCTACAGATGATGAAATTCTTTTAATATAACCAGCATGATCAGCGCCTAAAATATTGATAAGAAAATCAAATTTTCTATCAAGTTTATTTTTATGATAAGCCACATCACTTGCAAAATAAGTCCATGCACCGTCAGATTTTTGTAAAGCTCTGTCCTTATCATCACCAAAATCTGTAGATTTAAAAAGTAATTGATCTCTTGAGACCCAATTTTTTTCATCCTCACCAGCTGGAGCTTTTATTTTTCCTTTATAGACAAATTTGTTTTTTTGAAGATAGTTAATAACACCCTCTACTTCTTGGTTTTTAACTAATTCTTTTTCACTAACAAAATTATCATGATTTATTCCTAAGCTTTTTAGATTTTTCTTAATTAACTTCAGTGCCTCCGCTACAGAAGCTGTCGTTAATAAATCGGTATTTTTTTCAAGGTCACTAAAATCAACTTTTTTATTTGAATTAATTATATTTTGAGCAAAATCAATTAAATAATCACCAGGATATAAATCATCATTTTCAGAGGGAAATGGCTCTTTAAAAATAATTTCTCTAATTCTAAAATAAACAGATTTAGTGAAATTTATAATTTGATTACCGTAGTCATTTACATAATATTCTTTTGTAACCTTGTGATTATTAAAAAGTAAGACATTAGCAATTACATCGCCTAATATCGCTCCTCGACAATGACCTACATGCAAAGGACCAGTTGGATTGGCTGAAACAAATTCAATCAAATAATTGTTCTTTTTTTCTTTTTGATTTACCCCAAAAGTTTTAGAATTATTGATAATTTCCTCTACAAACTTTGTCCAGAAAATTGGCTTAAACGTTATGTTTATAAAACCAGGTTTGGCAAAAACTATATTTTCAATTAACTCATCTTGCTTTTTTATTTTTTCTATTAAAATCTCACTTAATTCAGATGGGGACTTGTTATTTATTTTTGATAAAAACATCGCAACATTTGTCGAGATATCGCTATCAAATTTCTGAGGTGGCGTTTCTACAGTTATTCCATCTAAGTTTTCTGGTAAAACCAGATTACTATCTTTAGATAAATCTAGTAAGATTTTTTTTATTTTTTCTAGGTATAAATCAAAAATATTCATTTGACACTATTATAAAGATTGATTGCGTATCGATCAGTCATCCCTGATATAAAATCTGAAATCGCTCTATATTTGTTTTTTGCTAAATACATATTGGAGATAAATCTTTTTGGATTACTATTTATCTTTTTAAATAATCTACTTATTATTAATTTTCCTTTATTATTTTTAGATAAAACGCTTTTATTTTTATACATTTTAGACCTTAAAAAATATCTAATTTCATTTTCAGAATTTTTAATCTTATCAGAAAAATCAACAATTAAAAAACTTGTTTTATTAATGTCTTTATAAGATTTGATTTTATTATATTTCAGATTTTTTTTTGTATTTAAAATTAAATCTTTTATCATTAAGTCTATTGAGTCTCTAATAATTTGATAAGTTGCTATTTTAAAATTACTTTTATTTATCTTTTTTTTGTATTTTTTGTAAATTTCCTTAAAGAAATTAATCTCGATTAATTCATCAAGTTTAAATAGATTTGCATTTATTCCATCCTGAATATCGTGATTATTATATGCAATATCGTCAGATATTGATGATATTTGCGCTTCTAATGGTGGGTAAGTATTAAAATTAATCTTATTTTTAAAAGATTTAACTCCAATTAAGTTATCTACCAAATCTAAATTATCCACCGGCCCATTATGTTTTAAAAGACCTTCTAATGTTTCAATTGAAAGATTTAACCCTCTAAATTTTAAATATTTATTTTCCAAAAACATAACAATTCTCAATGTTTGTAAATTATGATCAAAACCACCAAAGTTTTCCATACATTCATTTAAAGACTCTTCTCCTGCATGACCAAACGGGGTATGACCTAAGTCGTGGGCCAGGCTCAAAGTTTCTGCTAAATCTTCATTTAAATTAAGATATTTTGCAATAGATCTTGCAATTTGTGCTACTTCCATCGAATGAGTAATTCTTGTTCTAAAATGATCTCCCTCTGTGTTTACAAATACTTGTGTTTTATGCTTTAGTCTTCTGAAAGAGGCGCTGTGAATAATCCTATCTCTGTCTCTTTGAAATGGACCTCTATATTTAGATAAACTCTCCTTAAAGATTCTACCTTTACTTTTGAATAAACCTATCTTTGAGTATTTTTTCATCCTTTAAATTAAAAATTTAAGTATTATATTAGTAATACCAGTGATCATTTATGATAAAAGAAATTAAATTTACCGATAAAGCGCTAAAACAGATCAATGCTCTATTATCTAAAAAAGATAAAGGCTTATTTTTTAGAATCGCCATTAAAGGTGGTGGTTGTTCCGGATTTCAATATGAATTTACTTTTGACAAAGAAAAAACAGATGACGATTTAAATTACGAAAATATACTAATAGATAAAACGTCGGCAGATCTTTTAAAAGGATCAGAGGTAGATTATGTTTCAGAATTAATTGGTGAGCAGTTTAAGATAACCAATCCACAAACAAAATCATCTTGTGGTTGTGGTGTTTCCTTTTCACTTTAATGATAATTTCTTCATGGAATGTAAATTCAGTTCGAGCAAGAATTGAAAATATTAAAAGTTATCTTCTAAAATATAAACCAGATATTTTAATGATGCAGGAAATTAAAACTGAAGAAATAAATTTTCCTTTTGATGATTTTTCTTCGATGGATTATGAGTGTCAGGTATTTGGGCAAAAAAGCTATAATGGTGTTGCTATTATCTCAAAAAATAAACTTACTAATATAAAAAAAGATCTAATCAAAGATAAACTTAAACAGTCAAGAATAATTTCTGCAGAATTTCAATATAAAAAAAAAGATATACAACTAATTAATATTTATACACCTAATGGAAATCCAGTTGATACTGAAAAATACGATTATAAAAAAAAGTGGTTAAATGATTTGTTAAAACAATTGAAGACTTTATTGAAAAAAAACCCAAATGTAATAATTGGAGGAGATTTTAATATTATTCCATCAGCAGAAGATGTTTATAATCCTAAAAGTTTTGAGGATGACGCTTTATTCAGATTAGAGATTAGAAAAAAATTGAGAGAAATGATTAATCTAGGTTTTAACGATGTTTATAGACATTTTAATGAAACTAAAGAAGGATATACTTTTTGGGATTACATGAGAGGTGCATGGCAAAAAAATAATGGAATGAGAATAGATCATTTTTTAGTATCAAATTCTTTAATAGATCAAGTTAAAGGAATTAATATTAATAAAGATCCAAGAGGCCGTGAAAAACCATCAGACCATACCCCAATAGAAATTACTTTAGCTTAAAGATTTTATCTATAACTAAAGATCAATTTTTATTCTAAATCATTAACGTCATTTTCACTTATTTCATCTATGGGCTTATGGATTTTCCAGTTTTGCGTAGATCCATCTATTGATCTAGCGGTTACTACTGTTTCTGTCGGAGGACAATCAGGTTCATGACAATTTAATTCTGCAATGCTTAAAATTGTACTTTCTGGTATTTTATATTTCTTTATAAAATAATTTTTTAAATTATGAATTGTTTCTAAATTTGGTTTTTTTTTATTAAACATTTTTTATTTATCCCAAATTGAAGTCCATAAAATATTTCCATTCATGTCACCAATAAATATACTTGATTTATTATCAGTCATTGCGATTGCACTAACTTCAAAACCCGTGAAACTTCTAATCATTATAGTGTTATTTTCATTTTCAATTTGAGATAAAAAAACAGAACCATCACTCAAACCAGCAAAAATTGCTTTTTCATCGGGGAATGGTTCTATAAATGTAACTTGTTTATTTCCTATATAAGGAAGACAGATAGGTTTACGTCCCATTGGTCCTTCACCATCAAAGGGCCAACATATTGCATCTATCGCCCCTGATGTTGCCAAGTAACTTGTATCACCAATGAATGCAAAACTTTTAACTTTTGAGCCATATCCTGACATAGCAAAATCAAGCTTATCTTTTAAACGCCAGCAACGAAGTACATTTTCTTGCATAGACGTTACCAAGTATTTACCATCTGGG
>Ga0208390_1000478_pt1 | contig 14481 bp, 12 predicted proteins | sample Knorr_S7_td_Surf_FD_185594 | JGI IMG/M metagenome (GOLD analysis project Ga0208390, IMG submission 185594) | Marine microbial communities from Southern Atlantic Ocean transect - Knorr_S7_td_SurfaceA_ad_6m_LV_A (SPAdes) (version 2) | ecosystem: Environmental > Aquatic > Marine > Oceanic | place...
ACTAATGGGCGGTGGTGAAATGATTTCAGATGTAAGTTTTGAAAAAACTACATATGCAGATCTTCCTCACAAATTTGAAGCCGGGACACCAAATATTTCAGGAGTAATAGCATTTGGTCATGCTATTGACTACCTAAACAATATTGGATTGGATAATATTTTCAAATATGAAAATGAGCTACTTGATTATGCAATTAAATGTTTGAAAACAATCGATGGATTAAAAATTTATGGTGAAGGAGCTAATAGAACCTCTGTAATTTCATTTAATATTGAAAATATTCACCCATATGATATTGGGTCAATATTAGATAAGTTCGGAATTGCAGTAAGAACTGGCCAACATTGTGCTCAACCAATTATGGATCACTTTCATATTTCTGGGACAGTAAGAGTATCCCTATCTTTTATTAACACAAAAAATGAGATTGATAAACTAATTGAAGCTGTAAAAATGGCTAAATCTATGTTGAGCTAATTTGTATCTTTGAATTTTATGACTATTTCAGAACAAGGAAAAGATTTAGCTGAAAGTTTTTCATTTATGGAGGACTGGACTGAAAAGTATCAGTATATGATAGATTTGTCTAAATCTCTTGATGAAATGAATTTAAATTATAAAACTGATGAAAATCTAATTAAAGGTTGTCAAAGTAAAGTTTGGCTACATTCTAGCTATGAAAAAGGAAAAATTCATTTTCAAGCTGATAGCGATGCTATAATTAGCAAGGGAATTGTTGCAATTTTACTTAGTGTTCTAAATAATAGATCACCTCTCGAAATTTTATCTGCAGATTTGAGTTTTATAGATGAAATTGGACTAAAAGAACATTTGTCTCCAAATAGAGCAAATGGATTATCCTCAATGTTGAAACAAATTAAATTTTATGCTTTGGCATATAGTAAATTAAATCAAAAATAATGTCTAGAAAAATGATTGATCCAAATGAACTTGGAGAAAAAGTAGTAAAAGTTTTAAAGACCATATATGATCCGGAAATTCCAGTTGATATTTATGAACTGGGTCTTATATACGATGTTTTTTTAAACGAAGAAAATGATGTTAAAATTCTCATGACTCTAACAAGTCCGAATTGTCCTGTTGCTGAGAGTTTGCCTCAAGAAGTGAAAGATAAGGTTGCAGAAATTAAAGGAGTAAAAAGTGCCGAAATTGAAATGACATTTGATCCTGCATGGACCAGAGATTTAATGAGTGAAGAAGCCAAGCTAGAGTTAGGATTTTTATAAATGGAATATAAAATATTGAATAGGGTTTCTAAAAGTAAAATTAAGACCATAGATTTTAATGATTTTATAACAATCTATAATTATGAAATTATAGATCTAAAAGAGTGGCTTAAAAATGATTTAATTTTAATTGAATCTGATTTTAGAAAAAAACTACAGAATTATAAATTTAAAAATTTAAAAGATAAATATGTATTGATACAATGCAGTAATAATGCAATAATTCCTCACTGGGCATATTTACTAATTTCATCCAAACTAATAGAACTAGGAATTAAAAATTTCATAGGCACTAAAAATGAATTTTATAATTATCAAATAATGGAAAAAATAAAGGATTTAAATGAAAAAGATTTTATTGATAAACCTTTAATTATTAAAGGGTGTTCAGATATTTCCAATAACAATTATTTTTATTCTATTATTATTGAAAAACTTCAACCATTTGTTAAATCAATTATGTTTGGTGAGGCTTGTTCAGCCGTACCCGTATATAAAAGGAAATGAGCAAATTAACATTTAATATTTTTTTTCTTTTTTTTATATTGAATGTTTTAAGCCAAGAAAAAGCAATTGACTCAACTAATGTCAAAAATAATTGGACTAAATCAGGAAACTTTACTTTTTTAGGGAATCAATCAAGTTATAGTTATTGGACTGCAGGTGGACAAACTAGTATTTCTGGAACAATCAAAATTGATTATGATTTTAACTTTGAAAATAACGGTTGGAATTGGGATACAAAAGTAATTACGGCCTATGGGTTAAATAGCATTGGAGGAAGTAAGTATTTAAAAAAAACTGACGATAGATTTGAAATAAATTCCCTTTTAGGTAAAAAGTTTACAAATAACTTGATTGGAAATTGGAGTTACTCTTCATTTATAAATTTTAAAACTCAATGGACTAAAGGTTATAGGTATAGAAAAAATTCAAATGGAGAAGAGGAAAGGTCAGAATTAACTAGATTTTTTTCACCAGCTTACTTACAAATTGGTATAGGTTTATACTGGCGAAAAAGTAAAGATTTATGGGTTAACTTTGCTCCAGTGACTGGAAGATTAATTATAGTCAATAAATTTTTTACTGAAAATCTTCAAGATGGAAAACAATACTTTGGAGTTAATAAAGGTTCCAATAGCAGGTTTGAACTGGGAGCTTCATTAAGATCATATTTTAAATTTGAATTTATTGAAAATGTAGAAATTTCAAACAGATTAAGTTTATATTCAGATTACCTAGAAAATTCAGGTAATATAGACTTAGATTATACAATTAATACATCAATGAAAATAAATAAGCATTTAACTACAAATCTTATCCTTCAATTTATTTATGATGACAACTCAGTAAAAAGGCTACAAGTAAGAGAAGTTATGGGTATTGGTTTAAATTTAAAAATTTAATTAAGGTCTGGATATAGAAAATTATTGTAAGGAAATCTTTTGATATGAATTTTTCTTACTTGATTATAAAGTCTTTTTTTAAGTTTATCAAGATTTATTTTTTTTTGAGCCGAAATAAATAAATTACTCTTTTTATCGTCTTTAAATTTGAAGTTTTCAAGTTCCTCATTGCTTAAAATATCCATTTTATTAAAAACAATCATTGTTGGTTTATTTGAACATTTTATTTGTTCCAAAATTAAATTGACTGAATCAATATGATCATCATAATTTGGGTGTGAAATATCAACCACATGTAAAATAAAATCAGATTCTGTTATTTCATTCAATGTACTTTTAAATGATTCTACTAATTGGGTTGGTAATTTCCTAATAAAACCAACCGTATCAGTGATCAAAAAAGGAAGATTTTGAACAACAATTTTCCTCACTGTTGTATCCAGGGTTGCAAAAAGTTTATCTTCAGCAAAAACGTTAGATTTTGAAATGATATTCATCAATGTAGATTTTCCAACATTTGTATATCCAACTAAAGCAACTCTTACTAAACTTCCTCTGTTACCTCTTTGTACTGACATTTGTCTGTCAATATTTTTAAGTTTCTTTTTTAATAGACTAATTTTATCCCTAACAATTCTTCTATCCGTTTCAATCTCTGTTTCGCCAGGTCCTCTCATACCTATTCCACCTTTTTGTCTTTCTAAGTGAGTCCATAAACCCTTAAGTCTTGGCATTAGATACTGATATTGAGCTAACTGAACTTGATTTTTTGCATAGCTAGTTTTTGCTCTTTGAGCAAAAATATCGAGAATAAGACCTGTCCTATCAATAATCTTACACTTTAAAATTCTCTCTAAGTTTACTTGCTGAGTTGGGGATAATTCATCATCAAAAATTACAGAGCTTATATCATTTTTCTTATTGTAAAGTTGAATTTCAGATATTTTTCCAGTACCGATAAATGTTTTAGGATTTGGTGTATCAAGTTTTTGAACAAAACTCTTTTTTACAATACCACCAGCAGTGTTAGATAAAAAAGAAAGTTCATCTAAGTAGTCTTTAACTACAATCTCTGTCTGATTTTTATTTACAACACCAACAACTACGGTATTTTCATATTCAATGTTCTTATTCTCAATCAAATTTATTTTTTGAAATATTTAAGATTAAATGAAGACCCATCATAAACTATATATGAAAAATGAGAAATCCAATCTCCGGTATTCATATACTTTGAATTATTACCCAAGTCAAGCTCAAGTGGAAGATGTCTGTGTCCAAAAATAAAAAAATGGTAATGCTTAGTTTTTAAAATATTTTTACAAAATTTAAATAATATTTCTTTCTCATTAGACTTAAATTTAATATTCTGACCTGAAAGAATTTTATTCTTCTTAGACAAAAAGCTACCTATAGCAACTCCAATATCAGGATGGATTAGTGAAAAAATTTTTTTCAAAATATGACTTCTAAAAAATATTTTTAAAAATTTGTATTTAAAATCACCAGGTCCGAGTCCATCACCATGACCTATAAATAAATTATAATTATCAATTTTTAAATCATTTGGTTTTTTGAACACTTTAAATCCTAATTCTTTCTGAAAATAATTTCCAATCCAATAATCATGATTCCCCACAAAAAAGAATAGTTCAATCCCATAATCAGATAGCTCCGCTAATTTTCCGAAAAGTCTAACAAAACCCTTAGGAATTACTCTTTTATACTCAAACCAAAAATCAAATAAATCTCCAAGAAAAAAAATTGCTTGCGCGTCACTTTTAATTTCATCAAGCCACAAAATAAACTTTTTTTCACGTTCAATACTTGAAACTTTACTAGGTGAACCTAAGTGATTATCAGAGCAAAAATAAATTTTTTTGGAAGAATTTAATTCAATTGAAATCATCACAAAACTATATTTCTACTTTTTCCCATTTATCATTAGAATCAAGCCTAAAAGATCCAATATAAATTTCATTCCACTCACTAGGAGCTATTATTGATAAAAATAATTTTTGATCATTTCTTTGATAAAGATGGTAGGTTTCTCCTTTTTCAGGTTTAAAACTAAAGTGAGAATTATAAATTAATTGATTCCACTCAAATGTCTCCATTAATTTTTTATATTCTTCTTTAATTTCCTCATATCGAGAAGAAAAATACTTATTTGTTTTTAAAAGCTTTTCTTGTTTAAAAGAAGTAAGATTCGATGGTTTTATCGAAGGAGCACCAACATTAGATGCATATGGCAATGTGCTGGGGTTATCTGCTACTTGATCTGGTTTTTTCTTAGACATTTAAATTTTTTACAAAAATAATCAAACTATTTTAACACCTTTTCATAACAATTAAAAGGCATATCACTTTGGTTTCTAAAATAAATTTGACCTAGTTTTAGATAACCTAAATTTGAGTAAAATTTATTATTTTTTTTATTCAGACTAAATGTATCCAATCTAATAGATTTAGCTTTAGTTTTAATTCCAATTTCCTCAATATATTTCATTATAAATTTTGCATAACCTTTTCCTTGATGTGAGGGATTAATTGCTAATCTATGGACATATAGGCTATTATTTGATTTTATCTTCCATTTAATTTTTTTATAAAAATCATCCATAACATTATAAACTGATACGCATCCGACTATAGTATCTTTCAATAATAATACCAATAAGTAGTCCATATTAATATCATCAATGAAAGTTTGTTTAGATGGATAATTTTCATCCCACTGAAAAATTTTGTTAGAAATCATATGACTTGTACATAATGAAATAATTTTCATTATTTTTTCAATATCCATAATTTTAGCTTTTCTAATCTTCAAATTAATATTTGATATATCAGTGCTCAAAATCTACTTATTTTCATTAAAATAAGATTTTAATCCGTTTGAAAAATCTTTTTTTATTAGTGCTTCATCAAATAGATCTCCTAAAACAGTATAGGCTTTGTAGATTAAATTATCGTTTTCAATTTTTATAACTTGGAAGAATTGCGTTTGTTCGCCGGTTTTTATACTCTTATATCCATCATTTTCATAATTTTTTATTTTATCCAAATCTACTTTATATTGTTTTGGTCCACTAACTGATGTTACATATAAAGTTTTAAAATTTCCAGATTTATCATTTTCTTTTTCTTGAACAGGGATATGTCCCCTAGCATAAGTGTGATCATGTCCGTTAAGTACTAAATCCACATTATATTTATCAAAAATTGGTTTCCAATATTTTCTAGCGTATTCAAAATCCCTACCCTCTGCAGGTGAAAATACAGAATGATGACAGGTAATAATCTTCCATTTTGCATTACTGCTACTCAATTTTTTTTTAATATAATCGGTCTGTTTTTCAAAAGAGCCTGTAGAATTCAAAACAATTATTAATACATCTTGGTAATTAACTGAATAGACAGTTTCATGCAGTTTATCATCTAAATCTTTTTCAACAGGAAGTGTAAATTGAGGTCTCCATTGGATAGATAATCTTCTTGGACTTGAATTATCTATTCTCTGAAATTCGTGATTACCTACTACAGGTATTGCTGTCCACTGGCTATGAATAAATCCACCTGCTTTAAACCACTGTGCCCATTCATAGTCTTTATGAGCTGTATCAACTAAATCCCCAGCATGAATAACAAAAGAAGCATTAGGGGCTGTTTGATACGCCATTCGAATTACTCTTGACCAGTGACTCAATACATCATTTTGTGCATCTCCAAAGTAGACAAATTCAGTAGTATTATAATTATTGTAAGCAGTTTTAAACTGAATCCATTCTGACCAATTAGAACCATCTCCAACTCTGTAAGCATAAATTGTATTAGGTTTTAATCCATCAAATACAACACTATGATAATGAACAATAAAAGATTTATTTGCTTTATACAAACCAAGATCAAACTGCTCAGTTAATGCATTTAATGTTATTGATTTTTTCGTAAATTTTGAATTAACACCTGCAGGTGCAATTTGAGCAATAGCTTTATTAACGGAAGAGTCCGTACGCCAAGTAACTGCTCTTTTTGTAGAAGGGTCACCATTAAATGTTAATATGATTCTATCAGGATATTTACTCGGTATTTCCCAATGATGTAAATCATGATATTTATTTTCATTAGAATGTGAATGATTTTGAGCACTAATAAGTAAAGAGAAAGTAAAAAAAGATAATAAATAAAAAAATTTCATATCCGGATTACAAATTAAAAAAAAAGAGGGGAAATCCCCTCTTTTTTTGAATCATATATAAGTTAAAAACCTATAAATTATTTAGCCCACCAAAGTTTTGTTCCCATTTTGTCTGCTCCTTGAACAGTTGCAGCGGCATTAACATTGGCTTCATTTTTATTATAAGCTCCTGAACCATATCTTAGTCTTTGTGGATAGGCACCATTCATACTACCCATTTCATAGATATCAGTATCATTAACAGTATTACTTTGAATATAACCAGTACCGTTAGTATTTTTATAGACTTTTGGGAAACCTGTATCTCTAATAACAGCCCAAGCTTCTAAACCATCAGTATAGTTAGCTAAGTATCTCTGAGAAGAAATCTTTTCTAAATCCCCAGAACCAGTTAATGATCCCATTGGCTCATTAGCAAGATATGTTGCAATATCAGCATCAGTAACTCCCCATAATCTCATAGCATGTGTGATTCCAGCTTGATAATGAGAATTAGCTCCTGATCCAATACCAAGGGTAGCAGCGTGCGCAAGTAGAAAATGTGACTCAGCAGCAGTAAATACTAAAAATGGGAAAATTGGTTTTCCTTCATTTTTCTTTTGTGTAACTACTTCTCCTGGCTCACACCATAGATCTGGAAATAACATATTCTTAATGTTTCCATTAGTTCTACTAGGCTGACCAACATAATATGGACCAGCTCCAGTTGTAATTGATACTGTACCATCACCAGCAACAGATGTTGTATAATCAACTCCTGAATCAGTCAAGTGATTTTTCATATATGTTATATGTTTGTCATACATAGAAACTAAAGATCCAGTAGTTGGTTTAGTAAAAGAAAATGTACCTCCTTTAATTGGTTTAGCATATTTTGTCAACCTTGGATCATTGTTGTCTCTTAACAAGTCAACAAGTGAACTTCCAAGATGCCATCTACCACCACCATAAAAGTTATGCCAGATATCACCGTATGTGGCACTAGCCCATTGTGAAATCTCAGTATCTCTAGGAATAGTTGCATCCTTGTCTCCAAGAACACCACCTGCAATAGCTTCACTGACTTGAGTACTATAATCAGCACCGCCAGCACCATGTCCTCTTAAAGCAACTTTTAATTTAAGGCTGTTTGCTAACTTTTTCCAGTCTTGCATGTTACCATTAAAAAATAAGTCATTTTCACCAAGAAGCTGAGGCCCTTCACCAGTAGTAGTTGCACTTCCAATAATAGCGATTGCTTCATCTAAAGCAGCAATGATACCATCATAAATTGTCTTATGATCATCAAAGACAGGTGTTACAATATCAGGATTTGAAGCTTCAGTCATTGGAACCATACCAAAAACATCAGAGAATCTTTGATAATAAAGACCCTTCATAATTAATGCAATAGCATAATATTGCTCATTTTCAAGTGTTCCGCCTGGTTTTACAAAATTTGTAAAGGCAGTAAGCTCACTATTGTAGCCAGACATCCAACCCCAAGTTGCATTAGTATATGCGGCATGATATACATAACCCATACCATCGTTCCACCAGTTACCTTTATATCCAAATGGATGCATTCCAGAGAACCTATCAAAATGAATCAATGGGCCTCTCCAGTATGGAAATCTATTTGGAGCATAAAATTTTTGCTGAACACCAGTTACAAAAAACTTTGCACTAACATCTGCAGCAGTAAGAGCATCAGGTCTTTCATTAATTTCATCAAAATCAGATGTACATGATAAAACAAATAAAAAACTAAATGCTAAAAGAATGAATTTTTTCATAATTATTAATATTTATATTTTAAAATTTAAGAGTTACATTTAATCCAATACTTCTCAGTGTTGGAAGGTTACCTAACGCTATACCTTGTCCTCCAAGATTCGTACCAAGAGCAGCTTCTGGATCAATATCTTCAGCTTTTTTATTGAAGAAGAATAAATTTCTTCCAATTAACTGAAGACTTACGCTCTCCATACCAAGTGCACTGACATCTGGGAAGGAGTAACCAATAGCAAGTTCTCTTAATCTGACATTATCCTGAGCGTAAACATATGGCTCAGCAATATCAGCTATTCTTTGCCAGTACTCTTGCCCTGTGATATTAACGGTATTAGCAGCTCCATTAGGATCAACAGCGTCCAAAACAACTCCAGATTCTCTGTATTGTAAAGATCTTTCTGATACTCCATAAGAGTCTAACCTTGAAGAATCTCCAGAATAAACTACACCACCAAAACGACCATCAATTAGTACATTTAAAGAAAAGTTTTTGTAGAAAAATGAATTACTCCAACCTGCTAACCAATCTGGTTGAGCGTTTCCTAAGAAATTGTCAGGATTAGATTGAGTTGGTTTACCATCCGCTCCAACTAATCTATTTCCACTACTATCTCTTTCCCATACAGTACCATATAGATCACCAATTCCTCCGCCAACTTTAGCTTGAGAATTAACGTTACCACTATTTGTTTGGTAATAAACTAGTGTGTCAAGATCGTCGATTAATGAAACTAGTTTGTTTTCATTTTTAGAGGCAAATAAACTAGAATTCCATCTCATGTCACTGTTATTGATAATATTGTATCCCAATAATAACTCAACTCCTTGATTTGTAACCTCACCTACATTTTCTAGGAAAAATGAATATCCAGTGGCCGCAGGAACAGGAACACTAAAAATCATATCAGTAGTAGTGATATTATAATATGCAAAATCAAAAGTCAAATTATTATCTAGCAATGATAATTCTAAACCAACCTCTGTTGATTCGATATTTTCAGGCTTTAAATCAGGATTTAATCTTGTAGATGGAGAATTAAGAGTAGTTAAACCAAGGTATCCCTGACCAGGAACACTAAATGTTTGAACTAACTGATAAGGACTTGTATCATTACCAACATTTGCAACACTCCCTCTTACTTTGAATAAATCAAAAAGCTCTTTGTTAGGGTCAATATAATCTTGTAATAGTAATGCTAAGTTAACAGAAGTATACATGTATGATCTGTTATCAGCACCAAGAGTTGATGACCAATCATTTCTAGCTGTTACATCTAAGTATGCAAAATTATCATATGCAAAATTTGCAGATGCATACAAAGAATTTACCTTTTTGATTTGTTGTGGTGTTTCTGTGAACTCTTGAACTAATGTGTTAGACAAGAAAGCTTTACTGTTTAATTTGAAATCATCTCCAAAATTACGCATTGCTTCATAAGTTCTTTTGGATAAATTTCCACCAACATTTAATACAACATTTAAGTCATCAGCAACATCACCTTTAGCAGTAAGTAAAAATTCAGAGTTTAATTCACCGCTATTACTTGTAGTTCTTTCAAGTCGACCCTGTGGGTAATAGTGATGTCCTGGCTGTCTAACAAAATAACTAGTCAGATCAGTAACATCAGCACCAACTCTCACAAATCCTGAAAGCCAGTCAGTAAATTCATAATTTATTTTTGCAAAACCAAAAAATCTTCCTCTGTTTTCGTCATCAATATCATTATATAATAACCAGTAAGGGTTACCAGTAGATGTACCTGGTCTGTCGTAAGCTATTACCGCATAATCAGCATCAGTCGCAGGATTATCCATTTGATATTTTCTTAAATCAGAAACTCTAACAGTTGTAGGCATGTTATGAATCAACTGAGTAATACCCTCAGATCCTGTTCTAGCTCTGTGATTTAATTCCTGAGTAAAATATGTAGCCTTCGCATCAATGGACAACTTATCAGTAAGTTGGCTCATAGCTCTAACATTGAAGTTATGGCTATTAAGTGAAGCGTTAGGTAAAATGCTCGTAGTAGAATTATTTGTGTAAGAAAATCTAAAATTTGATTTGCTATTTCCATTTGAAATAGATACAGAGTTAATGGATTTTACTCCAGTTTCGTAAAAGTCTGCTACATTATCTGGTTGTACAGTGTAAGGTTTAGATGTTCCATCGTAATACAATTGAAGACTACCATCAGCTAATTGACCGTATGAACCTCGAGACATATCAGCAGAAGCTGTAGCTGCAGCATTTCTGGTTCCTTGACCATAAATATTTTGACGATCCGGTAAAAACATTGGATCTTCAAATACTGTATTAGAGTTAACAGTAACCCCCATTTTCGATTCTGAGCTACCTTTTTTAGTGGTAATAAGAATTACACCGTTACCTGCTCTGGCACCATAAAGTGCAGCTGCATTAGGACCTTTTAGTATAGAAACTGATTCAACATCATTAGGGTTAACGTCCGTAATACCACCACCAGTAATAATGTTATTATATTCACTACCACCAGAATTAATTCCATCTTGGTTAATAGGAATACCATCAACAACAACCAAGGCTTGGTTTTGCCCAGTAAGAGAGTTATTACCTCTAATAACAATTCTTGAACCAGCACCAATAGTACCTGATTGAGTAATGTTAATACCAGCAACTTTACCAACTAAAGCATTGGCCAGGTTGTGGTCTTTAATAGTGTTGACTTGTTCTGAAGTAATTTCAGAAACGGAATAACCCAAAGATTTCTTTTCTCTGGTTAAACCTAAAGCCGTTACTACAACTTCGTCTAGTAAACTATCAGGTTCTAGGCTTACGTCTACAGTTGAACTAGTTCCAACAGAAATTGATTGAGATTGATATCCAACATAACTGAAAACAAGAACATCGCCTTGTGAAGCATCAATTGAATAATTACCATCAAAATCTGTAGAAACCCCTGTAGAAGTTCCTTCAACTACAACGGTAGCTCCAGGAAGTGGAACTCCATTTTCGTCTGAAACTGTACCAGAAATTTGTTGAGCATATGCTGACATAGTCAAGGCAAAAAACAACAAAAAACTTGTACAAATCTTAAAGATTTTTGTTTTCATAAGTGTTTGTTTTTAAATAATAATTGTTAAAAATTTGTTAATAATTAGTTTATTGTCCGTCAAAAATAAAGATTTCTAATAAGAATATACTAAAAATCAAGGCAATTTTTTGTTAAAATCACACTTTTTAGAGTTAAGAAATTAGTTTCCAATGAGTTATGACTTGTTTTTTAAGTGAATAATTTACTAAAAAAGCAATATTTCATCTACAAAAAGCCATGCAGGTTCACCTTCAGCAGGATGGCCTACTGGAAGCTTCTTATTGCTGATAACTTTCAGCTTTACCTTACTAACATTTGATTTAACAGGGATTTTAAATATTTTTTTTTGAAAGACACTATTGTATTTGATATTATCATCATCTTTGATCTCTTGGCTGTAAATAATTTTTTCTTCATTGTTGCTAATATCATACAATTGTATTCTGGTTGGATATAGAATGTATGCTCCATAAGCAGTAAGGCATGAAATTCCAATTTCTTTTACTTCATCTGAAATTGAAAACTCAGCAATCAAATCTCCAAGGCTATTTTTTGATGAGTTTTTTGGAGTTGATTTTAAAAAACCATACCAATTTCCATCACCAAAATTATTTGTACCAAGTTGATTATCCGTAAGAAAATTATCGCCATCATAAGGCTCCGTTGGAAATGAATACAGTTTCAAATCATAAATTTTATCTGCAACTTTTAAATAATTAATTTCTTTTGTTGGACTTGTAAAAGAGCCTTTTTTAAAGGCTTTTATCTTCAATTTTGATGATTTTTTAATCGTTATTGGATTTTTGTAAATTAAAGACAAACTATCCGGTTCTTCACCGTCTAACGAGTATCTGTAAGTAGGATTACTAATATCTTTAATTATTTCAACTTGAAGAGAATCAGAAAATAAAGTTTTGGATTCAAACTTTATTGTTGGAATCCTAAGGGGAATGTTTGATGCAAACTCTTCAAGCGAAATTCCAAAAAATATTTTATTATTAGAATTATTCGCTATTTGTTTTACAGTCTCTTTGTCGTTAATAGTGTTATAAGCAAACACTCTTTTAATATTTGGGTTTGATATCAAATACTCAAAGACATTTAGCTTTAAATCATTGTTACTTATTATTAGTGTTGTAATGCTCTCAGGCAGAAAACGAATTAGATCATCAGAATTTATTGATGTATTATTTAGATTTAAATAATTTAAATTTTCAAAGGATCTTAATTTATTTAAAGAAATTTGACTCAAATTGATACCCGAGAAATCTAGTCTTTGAATATTTTCATCAACTTTTCCTAATGAATTAAAGTCGTTTTGTTTAAAGGTTTTTCCTGTAAACTTTACATCAATAAAATTTGATTTATAACTAACTCTTTCAATTCTAAAATTTCCTTCAACAAGTTTTATTAAGTCTTTTTTTCTTGGTGGATCTACATAATTACTGCGTTTTGGAAGATAATTTATAATTTCATTTGAAAAATTATCGTTGTTTATTTTTCGATAGCTGTAAAAGTTTGCACCTTCATCAATCCACATTCTAATTAATTCTTTTTCATTTTCATTTAATTGACTGTTTCCATCTGGTGGCATATGCATTTTATCATCTATTGGCAAGTTTAAATATGTATATAATCGACTATTAATTGATGAGCTTGATTTAATTATTTGTCCTCTTTCTCCACCCAATTGAATTTTATTTACAGAACTAAGCATTAAGCTCCCCTTACTTTTGCTGGCATTATGACATTTAACACACTTGGAATCTAAAATTGGAGATATTACTTGATTAAAAACATGAATACTATCGTAATTAATAACAGAAATCTTAGCATCAATTGTTGGTAACTTTAAATAATCCTTACCATGTGTCAATGAACCACCGTTATGACCAGTAACAGTCAAAAAAACTGTAGATAAAATAAAACAAGAAAGAATTTGGTTAAAAGATCTCTGTTTTTTGTGTAAATACATAACAATGCCAATCATAAGAGTAGTGGCTAAGGCCAACCACATATGTCTATCAACAAGAGTAGCATCATATTCACCAAATGAACGAAGTATATATCCAAATATTGAAGTTATGATTGAGGTTATAAATGAAAATAAAAGTCCTAGACGTATCGCAGGATCAAAATTTGATTTCAAAAATCTCTGGGAAAGAAATAATAAAAAAGTAAATAAGAAAGCTCCTATGGGTAAGTGCAATACAACAGGATGAAAATTACCTAAATATTTAATAATTTCTTCCACTAAATACTATATTTTGCATCTACTAAAATCGAATCATTTTCGTTGTCAGTTAAAGCATAATTAAATCCTTTTTTTAAACTGTATCCAGCATAATCTCCATTCTTACTAATGGCAATAAATCCAACTTGTAAATATTCCCATTCCGGCCTGTCCTTATGTAAATTAGAAATTCTCTGAACAACTTCTTTACAAGCATCAATGGGTGACATTCCGTTTCTCATACATTCCACTACCATTGCACTGCCTGCAGTTCTTATTACTGCTTCACCTAATCCAGTTGCAGCTGCTGCTCCAACCTCATTATCTAAAAAAAGACCAGCACCTATTATCGGAGAATCGCCAACTCTTCCATGCATTTTCCATGCTGTTCCACTGGTCGTACACGCTCCAAATAAATTATGGTCTGAATCAATTAGAAGCATACTTATTGTATCGTGATTTTCTATATTTATGACTGGCTTATAGTCAGATTTTTTTAACCAATTCTCCCAATCTATTTTTGATTGCTCAGTTAACAAATTTTGACTT